>Ga0335083_10000052_pt1 | contig 206989 bp, 171 predicted proteins | sample Lox_Sample_42_FD_206716 | JGI IMG/M metagenome (GOLD analysis project Ga0335083, IMG submission 206716) | Soil microbial communities from Loxahatchee National Wildlife Refuge, Florida, United States - Lox_Sample_4.2 | ecosystem: Environmental > Terrestrial > Soil > Wetlands | place: USA... | reverse complement strand
CCTCCCTGGAAACACACCACGCAGAGTGAATTCGATGTATCAAACGTAACCAGGCTGCCCCGCGTGGACATCATTTTCGCCGATGCCGACATGTCCCCTGACCTCATTAACGCCTCGGTAAATGGTGGCGCCAAAGGAATCGTGATCGCCGGAGTCGGCAACGGCAACATGAACAAAGCATCTCTGGAGGCTGCCGAACAGGCCGTAAAGAAGGGTGTCATCGTGGTTCGAAGCAGTCGCGTCGCCACTGGAACTGTCGGCAGAAACGTTGAAGTAAACGACGATCAACTTGGTTTTGTCGCTTCCGACGAGCTCAATCCCCAAAAATCGCGAATCCTGCTGACGCTGGCACTTTTGAAACCTCGCACCGCAGCGCAGGTGCAAGAACTTTTTAATAGTTATTGAGCAGAGAGACCGCGATGGGCCTGCGAAGTAGTCGCGCGATGTGTAAGCTGCTGTTTGTCACTCTTGTTCTCACCGCCGTGTTAGCCGGTACCACCTTCGCGGAACAGGGCGACCCCAACAACTCCGATACAGCTCAGACCTCGCCAGCCCAAAGCCAGCAAACTGTTCCCGCGAAGAATAAGCAGCCACAGAAAAGAAAGAAGAAGAAAAGAGTTCTGACGGATCCAACCTTTGAAAACACGATCCAGGCGGATCAGTCCGACGAACCGCCGAAGCGCCAGCTGGTTCACTGGAATGAATATCAGGGTCCGCATTTCAGCATTCGCGTCGGCGGCGGATTTCTCTACGAGATTGCAGCTTTTGCGCAAAATCAAGAGAGCAAAGAACAGATATCCACCCAGTTTGGTTACAAGATCCGCGATTTCCGTGTCCTGTTGAATGGAGCGTTCCCGAGCCTTAAACGCGTCACCTGGTGTGCCGGAATTATGTACGACGCTCCGAGCGGGGCATGGTTCGTCCGGCAAACCGGAGTGATGATTGCCGTCCCCGAATTATGGGGCAGCTTGTTTATCGGACGCACCAAGGAAGGTTTTTCTCTCAACAAAGTCATGAATGGTTATGACGGTTGGACGATGGAGCGGTCCACCATGAGCGATGCCACGGTTCCGTTATTGGCCGACGGGATCAAGTGGTTGGGTTACTCACCTGAGCACGGTTTTCTTTGGAATGTCGGTTACTACAATGATGTGCTTTCCAAGGGACAGTCGTTCTCGTCCTACTCCAGCCAGGTCGTCGCCCGCCTCGTGGCTCTTCCAATTCGTGGCATCTCCGATAGCCATCAACTGCTTCACGTCGGTGTGAACCTTCAATACGGCAAGCCCGTCGATGGCCAACTTCAGCTGCGTTCGCGTCCAGAGGTTTTTCCCGCGCCGTATTTTCTCGACACCGGAAAGTTCGCCGCAAGTTCGGCATTCATGGCCGGTCCGGAGGTGTATTACCGATGGAAGTCGTGGCTGTTCGGAAGTGAATACTGGGGCGAAAAGGTTACGTCGCCATCGACCGGCAATCCCGTGTTTCACGGCGGAGATGTTGTCGCAACCTGGGTGCTCACGGGCGAAATACGCACCTATAACACGGTCGGAGGATTTTTCCGGGCCATCTCGCCGGCTCATCCTGTGTTCAACGGTGGCAAGGGAGCATGGGAGCTGGTATTTCGGCAGTCTTACACCGACTTAAACAGTGGTACTGTTCGCGGCGGGAGCTTTTGGCGATTTACTCCGATGTTGAATTGGTATCTATCCGACAATGTGCGGCTTGAGTTCGCCTACGGTTTCGGACAACTTGATCGCTTCAACCTGAAAGGCAACACCCAGTTTTTCCAGAGTCGCATTCAGCTGCAACTCTGAAGCCCTGTTGTCGGCCCTGAGCCACTCACACCAGCGCGACGTCGTGCAGGCCCTTGCGCTCCTTCACTGCCATCAGTTCGCCTGCTTTTTGCGCGATGTGTTCGGCGCTCACTTCAAACTCTTTGATCAGTTCCCACGGCGCGCCGGAATCGCCGAAACGGTCTTTCACGCCGATCGCACCCGTGATCACTGGCGTCCCATAAACCTGCGGGCTCGCGGTGATCGCCGCACTCACGCGCCAGGCGAGCGCACCAATCTGGTGCTCTTCGGCGGTTACCATCACGCCGGTTTCTCTGGCGGCGCGAATGACAGCTTCTTCGTCAAACGGCTTCATGGTGTGGACGTTGATCACGCGCGTCTCAAACCCGAATTCTTTCTTCAGGATGTACGCGGCACGCATCGCTTCCGGCACCATCGGTCCGCAAGCGACAATCGACAGGTCTTCGTGCTCGGTCTCGTATTCCGAAGCCAGCACCGTTTCAAATGCGTCGAGGAAGTTCTCCGATTCACAACGGAAGCGGATTACGTTCGCCTTGCCGAACTCGAACGGCGTCTTGTCGTTGGTGACGATCGGTGTCGCTTCGCGCGCGAAACGAATGTACTTCGGGCCGGCGTGCTTAAACAAAAAGAAGTCAGTCATCTTCTTCGTTTCGACCACATCGCACGGCACGCCGACCGACATGTTCGGCAGTCCGCACATGGCGAACAGGTCTTCCAGTGCCTGATGCGTCGCGCCATCGGGCCCGACGGAAACTCCGGCGTGCGCGCCGGCCACCAGCACGTTGAAATTGCCGTAGCAGACCGAAACCCGTAACTGGTCGAGGTTTCGCGCCGCCGCAAAAGTTCCGTAGGTGCCGAACACCGCGATCTTCCCTTCCTTCGCCAGTCCCGCCGCCGCGGCCGTCGCAGACTGTTCGGCGATTCCCATGCTCAGCCAGCGCTTCCTGCGCTCCGGATGTTTCGCGTAAAACTCACTGATGGTGATGGAGCCGGAAATGTCGAGACCGAGGCAAACGATGCGATCGTCATCTCCATTCTCGGCGAGCGATTGCCCAAAACCCATGCGCGTCGGCTTCATCGCGACTTTCATGTCCGCCGACTTGTTCCACCAGTAATCGCACGAGAACTTCGGCATCTTCGCATCGAGCTTCTTTTCGACTTCGGCCTGATACGCCTGAGCATGGGCGAACAGTTCCTCGACGGGAATTTTCCCGGCGAGGCGGAGTTCGGCCAATCCTTTTTCCATCTCTTCCCGATTCGGCGTCTTGCCGTGCCAACCGGCAACATCTTCCATGAAGCTGACGCCTTTGCCCTTCACCGTATCCGCCAAAACCACCGTCGGCTTGCCGTTATGTGTGGCGCGAGCACGCTCGAGCGCGTCCACCACCTGAGACATATCGTGGCCCTGAATGCGCATCACGTTCCAGCCAAAGGCGAGATATTTTTCCTCCAGCGGCTCGACGTTCATGACGTCATGAACCGCGCCGTCGATCTGCAGACGATTGCAATCGACGATTCCGACCAGGTTGTCGAGCCGGTAATGCGCCGCTTCCATCACCGCTTCCCAAACGCTGCCTTCCTGCTGCTCGCCGTCGCCCATGATGCAGAACGTGCGATACGGCTTTCCATCGAGCTTCGCCGCCAGCGCAATTCCGACCGCAACGCTCAAACCCTGGCCGAGCGATCCGGACGAGACTTCCGCGCCGGGAACCTTTTGCCAATGCGGATGACCCTGGAACGGTGACGACAGCTTGCGCAGCAGCGCAACATCTTTCTTATCGCAGGCTCCGGCAAACGCCAGTCCCAGATACAGGCTCGGCGCCTTGTGTCCGGTGGACCAGATGATGCGGTCGCGTCCATCCCACAGCGGATCGGCCGGATCGAGGCACGCCACGCGCAGGTATAACGCTGCCGTTATGTCCATGATCGAGAGCGTTCCGCCGGCGTGGCCCGAACCGGCGGCGCACAAGCACGCCAAGTCGTAACCGCGCATCAGGTTCGCCTGCTCGATCAACTCTTCAATGCTGTAACGCTTCAAAATCTCTCCGGTCCTGGAGTTGGTCAGCGCCATTTGGGCCCTCCTCGCACACGAGCGCCGCGCTCGGTAGCTGCTTGTGTTTAACACCGCGTTGCGAGGAAGTCGGGTGCGCTGATCACAAGTGGCTGTGACTGATCGCTTGCGCCATCAAGACCGCGCCGATCACGAGCAATCCGACGTGAACATACTTCAAGAAAGTCTCGCCACGCATGCGATGGTTGATCACGCGACCGAGCAGAATCGCGGGCACGACCAGCGGCAACGAGAACAGGTAGTAACGCGTGACCGGCCAAGTCCAGAGGTGCGCGGCCCAATATCCGGCCATGCCGATGACGCTGGCAGGCAGGAAATACGCTTGCAGCGTGGCGCGAAAATGTTGCGCCGACCAGCGGCGCATGCCACCGTAAATCGCCAGCGGCGGACCGTTCATGCCGTACGCTCCGCCGAGGACGCCGGCCAGAAATCCGCAGACGAGTAACCAGATGCGACTGTCGCTGTGCAGTTCCGGTGGCCTGCGGCCGATCAAAGCCCACGCCGAGAATGCAACCATGATCGCGCCGAGCGACGCCTTCACGCCGCGCTGGTTGCCGTGCGTCAGCAACAGCAGGCCGAGCGGAATTCCGAACAAGGTCGCGAGCACGAGCCATCCGGAACTGCGGAGGTGGATCTTGTGCCAATCCTGTACGACGATCACGGCGGCGACGGTGATCGAAACCAGCACGGCGAGCGGTGCGGCGATCTCGATCGGTAGCCGAAGCGCCAGGAGCGGAACGGCGACAAGCGCTTCGCCGAAGCCAAAAGCTGAGCGAATCAGCGTCGCAACGAAGACGACAGCCAGTACATAGATGGTGATCGCTTCCAATCGCGCCTCAGGTCGACTGGATATTACCGCACTGGTGCGCTTTGCGGACTCGACCGCCATTAGCCATCTAAGTCCTTTATTTTCATGGACCAGGCCCCCACCCCGCGTCCGGTCTATGAAAACAAATAACTTACGAGGCACTGGTCCGGTTGGTCCGTGAAAACAAAGGACTTATCGGAACCGTAGTTCCCGATACCCCTCCCCCCCACCCCTGATCTTTAGAATCAAGAGTTTACGGGGTATTCGTCGTGTAAGATTCCTGGAATCAATGCGTTGCGGGCTAGAATCCTGGAATCAGCAACTTACGAATAAAAGTTCAAGTAAGGCCGGTTTAGCTAACTTCAAAGATCTGGTGACAGAACCTAACGTTCTGCTGCCCCTCCGGGGCGCACGGCTGATGGGCAAACTCTTCCCTCGTCCTCAGCCGACACTTTCACTATGGCAAGCTGGTGGTGGCGAAGGGAAGAAAAATCGGAGAATTCCAGGCAAATTCAGTGGATGAAAATTCCTGAAATGAAACCTGTTGCATGCATTTGGCCAATTGGGAGATTGGGGTGAGAAGGCCATTTTCAAGAATCATTCCAGGCTGAGTTCGCGAAAAAGCGAAGGTCGCGAAGGACGAATAGGCGGGCGGTAGCGGTTCGTCATTTGGCGATTTTGCGATCGGCGATTTTGGGGCCCAGCGAATTTGAAGTTCGCAAAGCCGCAGAATTTGCAGAGGCCTGCCGGGGCCACATACGTCGCACGGCCATCGACAAGCCAGTGATCGCCAAGACGATCGTTGCGAGGGTGACGAATGCGGCGACCAACTGGCCGACTAGTCCGCCGGCCTCTCCGGTGTGAGAGAAGCGAATCCAGGCACGCAGGCGACGGCCGAGGTTGTAACTCGAAAAGGGCTCCCAGCGGAGGACATCGGCGGAGTGCCAGTCGAGGGTGAGTTGCGAGCGCAGGTCGGGACGCCCGCCATCTCCCTGATCGATGCTGAAGATGGCCGGCCCGCCACCGGACTCGGGCAGACGCAGGGTGATATGTTTCCAACCGGGGACCTGGGCCTCTGCCCGTTGCCACAAGCGGTCCATGGAAGTTGTATCCCAAGCGTTACAGCCGGATGGAAGTTCCGCGGCCTCGGAATGGGACTGACGGGAATGAGCGCGGGGCGGTTGCGCGGTGCGAGCAGCCTCGACTCTCGGCGGCGGAGGAGGCTGGTTGCCGGTCATTCGATAAACGAGGTTGTTGGCCCATGAGAAGGACATGACGACCCCGGAGGCGACAATGATGAGGAGCGGCAGGAAGCACCAGAATCCGATGACCGAATGCCAGTTCCACAAATGAGAACGACGGAAAGAAAAGCGACTGTGAAGCGTTACCGAACGCCGCAGGCGATGCCGCGACCACCGGCGGGGCCACCAAAGCACTAACCCGGAAGTTACAAGTAGGAAAAAAGCCAGATTTGAGTAGCCGGTGATCGCGCGTCCGACGGCGTGATTACGCGCCGAAATGCCGATCCAGCGATGCCATGCTTCAACAGCCTGGAAAAACCGGCGGGTAGGCGGAGATGGAACGCCGACCGGTTGCGCGGTATAGGGATTGAAGAAGACGGTGCGATCGCGGCCAAAAGAGATCTCGACGGGTCGCGAGGGATCGGCGGAGAGCGATTCGGCAGTGGGCCTGCCGCTGGAACATGCAGCGAGCAGAACTGCGCCTGGGCCGGCCGCAGCAGCAGACGCCGCGGGTGGCGTGAACACGTACTCGCGATCGGCAAACGCGGTGATCTGCCGCTCGAACGCAAGCAGCACTCCGGTCACGGACATCACCAGGATGAGGAGACCGGCGACACATCCACAGGTAAAGTGAATCCAGAAAAGAACCCTGCGCAGCGACATGTCGATGGCCTATACGTTTGCCCAACGGCGCAACAGGTTGTGGTAAACGCCGGTGAGTTCGACCGCAACGGGATGTTCGGCATTTTGCTGATTGAGGCGCTGGATGGCCATGTCGAGATCGAAGAGCAACGTGCGCTCGCCGTCGTCGCGCACCATGCTTTGAATCCAGAAGAACGATGCGATGCGAGAGCCGCGCGTGACGGGACGCACGTGATGGAGACTGGTGGCTGGATAGAGAATCATGTGCCCGGCGGGAAGCTTCACACTGTGCGTGCCAAAGGTGTCTTCGACGACCAATTCGCCTCCCTCATACTCCTCGGGACTCGTAAAGAAAAGCGTGGCGGAAAGATCGGTGCGGATGCTGAATCCAGTGCCGCTAACCTGGCGGATCGCGTTATCCACGTGCGTGCCGAATGACTCGCCGCCCTGATAGCGGTTGAACAGCGGAGGAAAGACTCTCGCCGGCAGAGCCGCAGTGACAAACAGGGCGTTGCGTCCGAGGGCCGAAAGGATCATTTCGCCGACCTGTCGAGCGGCTTCCGAACCCTCGGGCAACTGCATGTTGTGCTTGGCACGGGCAGACTGATGACCGGCCGTGGACCGGCCATCGATCCACTCCGCGGAATCGAACATCTGGCGAGCTTGCTTGACCTGCGCAGCCGTCAACACCTCAGGAATCGGTAAGATCACGTTACTTGACCCCGCGAGTGAACTTGAAGTTGAGGCTGGCGAGGACGGAACGGCCGGGCCCAAGCACGATATGGGCGGGATGCGGCTCGTCGTAGTAGTAGGCGTTGGAAAGGTTGTAGGCGTTGACCTGCAGGTCGAGACGCTCGGAAACCGGATAGCGGAGCATGGCGTTTCCGACCCAGTATCCGGGGACGGCTTTCAAGAGGCCGGTAGTGGGGTTGAGAGGAGCCGTGGCGCTGGCAGTGCGTGTATCGACAAAGTTAGCACCTGCTCCGAACTCCACGCGGCGCCAGGGAAGCCGGTAAGTGCTCCAGACGTTAAAGGTATTCGCCGGGACGTTTGCGAGCGGATAACCAACGGCTCCCGGATAGTACTGCGAACTGACGACCTCACTATGCATGTGCGCAAAACTGGAGAGCAGTTCCCAGCGGCTGGTGATGTATCCGCTGATCTCGAACTGAACGCCATTCACGCGCTGGTTGCCGCCGAGAACATTGAGGAGAGGGTTGTTGGGATCGGGCTCGCGGGCGTTGGTTTTGTCGGTGCGGAAGAGCGAGCCGCGCAAGGAGAGCTTCGGAGAACCGAGGTCCCACTTGGTGCCGACTTCGAAGGTACGATTCTTTTCCGGCGGCGTGTTGGCGTTCGCGGCACTGAGAGACAACGTTTCCGCCGACGGATTGAACGACGTGCCGTAGTCGAAATAGATGCTGCCTCGATCGACCGGCTTGAAGACGACGGCGCCGCGCCAGGTCGGCATCTCATCGACGCGAGAAAAAGCGGTTGCAGGCGCAACGGCCTGCGAGTAGTTGGTGTTGAAGCGATCCCACCGCAAGCCTCCGGTCAGCAGGAGATGACGCCCGACGGCGACGGTATCGAGCGCATAAACCGCCTGGCTGTACGCGGTGGCCTGAACCTGGCTGCTGATAGAGAAGCTGTTGGACGGCGATTGATTGGGATCTGGATCGAGAAGGCTGGCAGTCGGGACATTCTTGTACGCGAAGCGAGTGGGATCGGAAGTTTCGCGCCCGAACTCGAAACCGCCGACCAGAGTATGGTGGAGCGCACCCGTGCGGAAGGAAGTGGAAACGTCGGTTTGCTCGTCGAGGAAAGACTCCACGCTGCTGACGGCAATTTCGTTGCGGGTCACGATGATCTGATCGAGAGGAGTGGTGGGCGTATTGGGCGCGTTAATCTGAGGTTCGGTAATCACAGCGTTGCGCGGGTAATTGGCATAACGCACCTGATTACGGACGGATAAGTTGTGCTTGAAATCGTGCTCGAGCTTGATGGTTCCGACATCGTCCCCCGTCTTCAGGTAGTTGCCGTGTGTAAATCCATAGTAGTTCTGGTGCGGCACCGGTGCGGGATGATCGAAGAACCATGGAACGCCATAATCGGGAATGTCGTCTTCCCACTCGCGGAAGTAGCTGACCGTAAGACGAGTGGGCGTGTTGAGTCCGAAGGTCATCGTCGGTGCGACGCCATAGCGACGGTTTGCAGCGACATCGCGACCGGCGACGCCGCCGTCGTTGCCCATGACGTTGAGGCGAAAAGCGGTGTTCTCACCAAGCGCGGGCACAGGCTCATCGACGTCGAGAGTGACACGCTTGGTGTCATCGCTGCCGAAATTGAGGGAACCGGCAACGAAGCCTTTGGGGAGAGCTGTCTTTGCAGTCTGGCTAACTACGCCGCCGGTCGATCCGCGGCCGAAGGTGACGGAGGACGGTCCCTGGAGTACGGCGACACTCTCAAAGTCGAACGAGTCGCGATAATAGCTGCCGAAGTCGCGCATGCCGTCGAGGAAGATGTCGTTTCGGGCGGTGAATCCGCGGATGGTGAGGTTATCGCCCTGCGATCCGCCTTCACCGGCGGCGAGACTGATTCCGGCAACGTTCCGCAAGGCGTCGCGCAAGGTTGTGTTGCCCTGTTGCTGCATCACTTCCTGCGAGACAGCGTTAATGGTCTGCGGGGTATCGAGGATAGGTTGCGTGTACTTGGAGAGCGGAAGGCTCTCGACAGCGGCGGTCACGGTGACTTCCTGCGACGCCGGCGCGATTTGCAGGCGAAGGCTGTCTTTGGCCGTGAAAACGTAGGTGACGCCAGTTCCCGCCAGCAGGCGATGAAGAGCTTCCTCGTCGGTGAACACACCCTTTACACCGGGGGAATCGATGGACCTGAGGCCTTCGGTAGAAATGAGAACATGCAGCCCGGTTATTTTTTCGAAGGCACTGGCGACGCTGTCGAGCGGGCCGGCAGAGATATCGAAACGCCGTGTGGGCAGAGCGGTTTGAGTGTTCGCGGGAGAATGCCTGGCGGTAGAGGTGCGATCTTGTGCCACCGCCAGCCGGTGCGTGCCCAGCGTGGTGTAAGCGGCAAGAGTGCCGATCGCCATCAGTTTGTAAGGCGTGGTCCACTTCGGACTCTTCCGCCGCTTGAACAGTTTGCGCTTTGAGCCGGACAGCGCGATTTTGGATCCCGCAGGTGTAACACTGAAGTTCGACCGGGAGAAAGCAACTGGAACTGGTGAACGCAAGAATTCTGAATTTGCGAGGCAGCGGGAGCAACGCAGAGATGCGGGCTCACAAACGACAGTCTCAATCGAGGCGGCAGCCATTATCGAAAATCCTCCTGACGCGGCTGGCCTTTATAATTTGCAGGTCGCAGCCGGATTCGGTTGTCGATGGGCGGTCCTCGCGACCCTCGTCCAAGGGGTTTGTCGCGGGGGCCGCTGTTAAGCTCCGGCAGTCCAGAGCCTGCAGCAAACGGAAAGCTTCACCACGAAGGCGGCAGGTGCCGTCGTCAAGGAGAGCTCTTCAAAACGTTGGATGAAACGGGAAGGTGCGCGGAGAACTCCGCCACTGAGTCGAGAGCGTAAATGCGCTCATTCCGTTCATCCGTTTTTGCCGCTTGGACGCCCGGATCGAATCGACGCTCGGAGGTCAGCGGATTGTTGATTTCGGGCGTTGCGTCTCTTCGCCAAAAGTTTTCGCGCAGCCCACTGCCCGGTACGACCCGTCATAGTTGCGACAGAGTCGCATCATGCACTCAAGTGAGTCTAGGGTGAGAGTACTAAGCTGTCAATCGGCGCGCGGAAGATTTCGTCGCAGCACAGGTGCGAAAAACAATGAGCATTTGCGACAAGAGAATGGCTCGCGGATCAGGGACTTCAGGCTTGCGCTGTTAACATGCGTGATTAGGCGGTACACTCAACTCTCCCGAATCACGAATCTAAATGCACGCGTCATTGGAACCAGTCGCGAAGTGTCGTCGCCATTACCAGCACCAGGAAATTGTGGGGCATCCGTTCTACGTGTTTTTCGACCACCAGCGGCGATGGCTGAAATACAGCGAAGAGCTTGCGGAATTCCTGGGCTATGGGGTGACTGAACTTGTGGGTCAGACGGCCGACATCCTGTTGCCGAAAGGATTCGTATACAACATCGACGGCTGGGAACAGTTTCTGTCGCAGGGACAGATCACGAGGTTCATCCCCCTGACGAAGAAGTCGGGCACGATTGTCGGGGTGTGGATCGAGTACCTGAAACTCGATGACGGGTGCATGGTGGCGCTGCTGAAGCTGTAAGCGGTCACGGCGGCCATAGAAAAGATTTGAGCAATACGAAACCCCGGGTTGAGCGTAAGAACAAAGAGCGCTTCGCCCGGGGCCGGTCTCTTGCGTCCGGTTCTAGGACTGCTTTTCATCCTTTCATCGAAGGTTATCTGTAACGGCTTTGGTAACGAGACGCGTAGGGATAAGCGTTCGGGTCGCCGTTATATCCGCCGTTTCCGCGGGAGGGATAGGCGTTGCCGTTGTAGCTGCCATTGTCGGGATAGTAGCCGCCGTCGCCGCTGGGATATTGGTTGTAGTACTCGTTCTGACGACGGCGCTGGTCGATGGCGTATCCGGCGGACGCACCGATAGCGGCTCCGACGTAGGCGCCAGGAGTGCCGGCGACTTTGTGTCCGATGTAGGCTCCGGCGGCGGTTGATCCGCCGATGATGGCGACGCTCTTCCACGCGTCGTTGCTCTGAGCGTGTGCGGGGGCCACCGACAGGATGGTCACAGCCAGAAGAAGCGCGACCAGAAGACTGCGATTGAGTGCTCTAACCGAAAGCGCTTTCAACGATTCAGAGATGCTCGTGCAGGACATGGCCTCGTCCTCCTGAGAAGATGAAACACGTTTGCGAGCGGAATGTCGCGGCGCTGCAAATGGAGGTAACGGAAGGGTTTGAGAAACACAGCGAGCGCGGATCGAGTGAAGAGGGAGTTAAGAAAGATTCTTCGCGGCATAGAAAAAGCCGCCCCACAACGAGAGGCGGCTGATTCCCCTATGCATTTGAGATCTATCGATTGAGTTTACGGCGAACCGCGCCAGCGACGCCCAGCAATCCGGAACCGAGCATCAGGAGACTGGAGGGCTCAGGAACACTGGAAGTCGAAGTAGGTGTAACCGTAATGGATTCGGCCCAGGTGGCGCTGATTGAACCGCCGGACGTTAGAGTTGACTGCAAATCGCTGGGTGAAATGCCCACCCCGGCGAGCTGCGTGGTGAGTAACCCGGACCAATCGCTGGTAACTCCGCCGTCAACGATGGTTCCGTTCATAGCGAGGGAGATTGAGGTTTGAAATTGCGACGTAGAAGTGAAGACGAACGGGGACCCTGCAAACGGTGAGCAGTTGACGATGATTCCGGCACAGTTCGTGTTGGCGACTCCCGGCCCGAGACCGGTGAGAACAAAGTCCAACGAGGTTCCCTGGAAAGTCAGGAATTGGTCTACCGCACCGCCTCCAGCGGTGAGGTTCTTGATATTCCCGGTTGCCGATCCGAGGCTTCCGCCACTATAGGTGAGGGTACTGGAGTTGGAGAGGTCGCACCCGGTTCCGGCCGCGGTGCCATCGGGCGACCAAGTAATCGTGGTGGAGGTGGCGGTAAAATCGCCGCCAATGCAGTTACCGATGTTGAGAGTGCCAGACGCCGTTGCAGCGGCGAAGGGAGTAAGCGCGCAAACTGCGACCACGACGAGAAATGTTCCGACCATCTTCATGGTACGAGATATCCTTTCAAACTGTGCTGCTGTTTGCTTCCAGACTGAGAACTTTACCGATTGAGACTGACGGGTGCCGTGAGAGAGATCGGTGTGATCGGTGCACGTTCAGGGCCAGACATGCGGAGCCTGAAAGCTTATATTCTTCAATCACATCGGGGAAACGGCTGCCGGTGGTTATCGCAACGATTTTCACATTTGAGGATGAAGGTCGGAACGATTCTTCCGCGGACAAAGGCGGGGAATATTGGCTGGAAGGTGAAAACCCGCTGCGGCAGGCTTCTATGAATGAGCGGGTGCGGTTAACGGCGTCGTTACTTTTACTTTCTTCTCGGTTTTTTCCTTGGGTAGCGACTGGTGCTCGGGTTGGGCAAGCCAGGATTTGATCTTGGGCAGCGCAGCACGGGCGACGGTTTCGCCGGCGGCAATCAGTTCGGGGGCGCGCTCGAAGCCATCGTAGCTGAATCCGCGAACGTCGGGGGTAAGAACGATGTCGGCGGCAGCTTCCCAGATGCCGCACATCTTTTGCTGGGCGATGGAGAAGCATTGTCCGACTACGTCGAAGACGTGACGCGGTCCCTTGAGGTTGACCCAGTGCGCGCTGAGATAGACGCCGAGCACACGATCGGCTCCCATCTCGCGCAATGGAACGGTGGGAACCGAATGAGCGAGCATGCCGTCGACGAGGAGACGACCGTCGATGTTTACCGGCAGGAACATGCCGGGATAGGCGCAACTGGCGCGGACGGGATCGATGAGAGGACCGGACTGGAAAACGACAGGGTCGCCGGAGACGAAATCGGTTGCTGCGACGGCGAGAGGAATCTTGAGTTCTTCGAAGGTGCGTACCTTGAGGACCTTCTGGAGGAACCCGGTCATGCGGTCGTTGGAAGCGATGCCGTAACGGGAGATGGTCCAGCGGGCGAAATGCTTGAAGCGGACAAGGGCAGCGATCTCGGCGAGTTCCTGGGCGGAGATGCCGCTGCAATAGGCGGCGCCTATGACCGATCCGACGCTGGTACCGGCGATGAAGCTAACCGGGATTCCCTCTTCTTCGAAGACTTTGAGGACGCCGACATGGGCGAGTCCACGGGCAAAACCGCCGCCGAGGGCGATGCCGATGGAAGGCGTTTTGGTCTGAGGTTGAGTAAGGCTTGGGATAGTTACGGGTCGGCCGATTTCCCTGGCAAACGCCTGGACACTGCGAACGACTTGCAGAAGCTTGTTCATCCCGGAACCCCACAAATCCCGGATATACAGCGAATTACAATACGATAAGATGCTGCTGATCAAGGGAATGTTTGCGCTGGAACTCACTTCGGTACCCAAAGCGGTATCTGCGAGCGGACCGGGTCGGGAGTACAGTGCACTAACGAGAGGGTTCCGGCTGCCGACGAGGCGGCGGTATTGGACTTATGGTTCGCGAATTTTCGGCCGGTGCGGTGGTGGTGCGGAGAATGAAGCATCGATGGTGGATTGCGGCCATTGAACCCCAGGGAAGACGAAGCCCGGCCAGCAAAGCGAGCACGAAGGATTCGGTGATGGCGCTTCCCAAAGGCGCCGTGGACGAGGGCGAGACCCCGGAACAAAGTGCACTGCGGGAAGTGCATGAGGAAACGGGAGTTACGGCAGAAATTGCCGCCAAGCTGAAGGACATCAAGTACTACTACGTACGTTCCTGGGGCGACCGGCAGCGGGTATTCAAGATTGTCAGTTTCTATCTGGCGGTCTATCGATCGGGGAAGCTGGGCAACATTTCCCCGGAGATGAGGAAAGAAGTGCGTCGAGCGCTATGGATTCCGCTGGAGGACGCGGCGAAGGAGCTGTCGTATCCCGGAGAACGCGAGGTGGCGAAGCTGGCGCAGGAGTGGATGGGGGCGCATCCGGAGCTGGCGGCGGAGCTTGAGGCGAAGGCGGCGGGGGGCTGAAGGGGCGTTCCGTTTTGAAACGATGTCACATTCGACTGTGATCGGCGACCTTGCTTTTGGACGATTTTCATGATTGCCAAATGTTACTTAAGTCCTTTTATTTTAATCATTTAGAAGAAATTTTTGTTGACAGATTAAGACTGCAGGTCTAAGCTAGGTTCAACTTGATAAGGCGCGCGTCGTTGCCATCCTCACCCCACATCTACTTCGGCGCGCGCCGCTTGTTTTTTGGGCGGCTTTCGGGCCGAGTCATTTGGGGTTCACAATAATCGCGACCTGCAGGCGTCTTCCTTCTGAGACTTTCCGAAACTGCATTCATCTGAATACCATCAGGTGAGGAGTTCTCTGCACTCATGTTTATTTGGCCCATGCGGGTATTGGTGATAGTTCTGATTGGCAGTCTTCTTTTTCTGTCGCAACGATTCTGGTTTCTTTCCCTTTGGAAATTGAGCGAGCGGTTTCGCCCGTTCTGGAAACGCCTGGTCCGCGGAACTGCGTTAGCGGCATTGATCTTTCTGATCGTGGGTTTTGTCGATCGGGTGTTTGGGATTCACTTGCTTCGCAGGGGAGGCGTTGCGGGGCTCGTTTTTGGAATCGTGCAACTGTGGATCATCTCGTCGGTATTCGCGTACCTGTTCTTTAAGGTGGTGCAAGGACTCGAGCGGGCCTGGTATGGAATCAAGGACCTGATTGTACGACGTGCGCCGGAAGCGCCTCTCGACCAGGAACGGCGGGTGTTTTTCCGGCAAGCGGCCAGACTAGCGGCGGCAGTTCCGCTGGTGGCCGCGGTTTACGGCTATACGGAGGAGCGGTTCGACTACAAAGTGCGGCGAGTGGAAGTGCCGATCGCGAACCTGCCGGCGGAATTCGATGGATTCCAAATCACGCAGTTGAGCGACATTCATATTGGCGACTTCATGCCACGATACCAAGTTCGTCGCGCCGTTGAGATGGCGAACGACCTGGGCAGTCAACTGGTGGTGGTGACTGGCGACTTTTTAACCGGACGACATGATCCGCTGGCGGATTGCATCGCCGAGCTTGCGCGGCTGCAGGCTCCATTGGGCATTTGGGGATGCAATGGCAATCACGAGATCTATGCCGAAGCGGAAGATGAGGCGGAACGACTGTTCAGGCAACATGGAATGAAGCTGCTGCGGCAAGAGCGGGCAGAGTTGAAGTGGCAGGGCGCCAATCTGAACCTGATCGGCGTGGATTATCAGCGGGACAGCATGGTGCGCGGGCCGAAGCCTCCGATGCTGGGCGGAATCGGGCCGCTGATTCGGCGGGACATGCCGAATATTTTGCTGTCACATAATCCCAACAGTTTCTACAAGGCGGCAGATGCGGGTATTGAGTTAAGCCTAGCAGGACACACGCATGGCGGGCAGGTGGATGTGGAGATCCTGGATGAGCATGTGAATCCGGCGCGATTTGTGACGAAGTTCATTGCGGGACTGTATCAGCTGCCGCTCGGGGGCGGCGCGGCATCTAATCAAGCGCAGGGAGAATCGGCAAAGAGCTCGTGCCTGTATGTCAATCGAGGACTGGGAACGATTGGGTTGCCGGCGCGGCTGGGAGTGGATCCGGAAATTACGCTGTTGCGATTGCGGCGGGCTTAAGCGGAACCATTCCCAAATTGAACCAAAGGGCCTTCGACTGTTGGCTGCTGTCACTGCTTTTCCGACGGTAAACTTCTGACGAATCATGGGTTGCGCGATTCTGCTAGTAGTCCCACTTCCCTTTTGGACGGTTGACGAAACCCCTGCGGAGCCTGTTGACTAATGCGCATGCCCTTCAAGCGGTCTGACCTGAAACGCATTGATAAAGTCGCGGTGCTGGGAGCCGGAACGATGGGTGCGCGCATCGCCGCGCACCTGGCCAACGCCGGCGTACCTTCTTATTTGCTCGACATTGTTCCTCCGGATGCGGACGGCCCGGCGCGGAACAAGATCGCCGAAGCCGGGCTGCAGGGCGCAGTGAAATCACGGCCGGCGGCATTCTTCGAACCATCGCTGGCGAAGCTGGTGACGGTTGGCAACTTTGATGACAACCTGAAGTGGGTGAGCGAGTGCGACTGGGTGATCGAAGCGGTGGTGGAGAACCTGGACATCAAGCGCTCGCTGCTGCGCAAGGTCGAGCAGGTACGCAAGCCGGGAACGATCATCACGACGAACACCAGCGGCCTGCCGGTGGGACTGATTGCCGAGGGATTTCCGGACAGCTTCCGGAAGCTGTGGTTTGGAACGCACTTCTTTAACCCTCCACGCTATATGCGGCTGCTGGAACTGATTCCCACGCCGGATTCGGATGCGGCGGCGATGGCTTCGATCGCGCATTTCTGCGATGTGCGGTTGGGCAAGGGCATCGTGTGGGCGAAGGACACGCCTAACTTCATCGGTAACCGCATCGGGACCTTCTCCGCGCTGAACGTGATGAAGGTGATGCAGGAGATGGATCTGTCGATCGAAGAGGTCGACGCGCTGACCGGACCAGCAGTGGGATGGCCGAAGACGGCGACATTCCGGCTGATGGACCTGGTGGGACTGGACATCCTGGGACATGTTGTAACGAATCTGTTAGCCAACGTGAAGGACGAGCGTTCGGATCTGGCGCTTCCCGACTTTTATAAGAAGATGCTGGAGCGGAAGATGCTCGGCGATAAAACCAAGGGCGGCTTCTACAAGAAGAACAAGACGGCGCAGGGCGAAGAGCGGCTGGGTGTCGACTGGAAGACGCTGGAATACAGGCCAAAGCAGAAGGCGCATTTCGCCTCGCTGGAGATGGCGAAGAACGTGGAGGACATTCCACAGCGGTTGAAGATGCTGCTGAACCTGGACGGATCGAAGCCGGACAAAGCCGGGCAGTTTTTGTGGACGACTTTGAGTGATCTCTGGACCTATGCGGCGAACCGCGTGCCGGAGATCAGCGATAACGTGGTTGAGATCGATCGCGCGATGAAGCTGGGATTCAACTGGGAGCTTGGTCCGTTCGAGCTGTGGGATGCGGCGGGCGTGGACGCGACGGTGGCGCGCATGAAGAAGGAAGGCAAGCCGGTGTCGCGCAACGTCGAAGAGCTGCTGGCATCGGGCGCGAAGAGCTGGTACCAGGATTCGCCGCATGCCTCGTCGGGTAGAGCCTATTTCGAGCTCAAGAGCGCGACGTACGAGCCGTTGCAGGTCCCAGAGGGCGTCTGGTCGGTGACGGTGGCGAAGAAGAGTAACGGCGTAGTTAAGAAGAATGCCGGGGCTTCGTTGGTGGATTTAGGCGATGGAATCGGCTGCATCGAGTTTCACTCGAAAATGAACGCCATTGGCGGCGACATCGTGCAGCTGATCACCGAGGTGTTGAAACCGAATTCGGCTCTGGGAAGCAACTTTGATGGCTTTGTGATCACCAACGACGCACCGAACTTTTCTGTCGGCGCCAACATCATGCTGCTGCTGATGTCGGTGCAGGAAGGCGAGTGGGACGAGATCGACTTTATGATCCGCGGCTTCCAGAACATGACGCAGGCGATCAAATTCTCGCCGAAGCCGGTGGCGGTGGCGCCGTTCGGGATGACGCTGGGCGGCGGCTGCGAGATTTCGCTGCATGGCGCGGTTCGCCAGCCGCACGCGGAGCTGTACATGGGACTGGTGGAAGTCGGAGTCGGGTTGCTGCCGGGCGGCGGAGGCTGCAAAGAGATGACGCTGCGGGCAGTGGATTCGGCGGCGTCGATTCGTCCGGATGGCCGGGGCGAATCCGTGGAACTGATGGAAGCGATGAAGAAGGCGTTCGAGACGGTAGCAATGGCGAAAGTCTCAACATCGGCGGCCGAGGCGCGCGGGTTGGGATTCCTGTCGAAGGCCGACACGATCTCGATGAACCGCGAACGACAATTGTCGGACGCGAAGGCGATTGCACTGGAAATGTCACGCATGGGTTACAAGGCGCCGGTGCCGCGGACGGATGTGGCGGCTCCGGGAGAGAACATCCTGGCAACGCTGAAGCTGGGTGTGCACATCATGCGGCAAGGTGAGTTCATCAGCGATCATGAGCAGAAGATCGGCAACAAAGTGGCGGAAGTGCTCTGTGGGGGCGCGGTTTCGCCGGGAACTCCGGTGAGCGAACAGTATCTGCTCGACCTGGAGCGCGAGGCATTCAAGTCGTTGTGTGGGGAAAAGAAGACGCAGGAGCGGATTCAGTTCACGCTGAAAACGGGAAAGCCGCTGAGGAACTAGTTTCCAGTGGTTAGTGGTTAGTGGTTAGTGGTTGGTGGTTAGTGGTTAGTGGTTGGTGGTTCAGGGGTAATCATGCGTGAAGTCGTAATCGTTTCATCCGTACGTACTCCAGTCGGTAAGGCCTACAAGGGCACGCTGCGCGCATCGCGGCCCGATGATCTGGCTGCGGTAGTGATCAAGGGCGCGCTGGAACGTGTGCCGCAGGTCGATCCGAAGGAAATTGAAGACGTCGTTATCGGATGCGCGATGCCGGAGGCCGAGCAAGGGATGAATGTGGCGCGAATCGCTTCGTTGCGCGCGGGATTGCCGGTGGAGTGCTCGGCGATGACGATCAATCGATTCTGTTCGTCAGGATTGCAGGCGATTGCAATCGCCGCCGACTCGATTGCGTCGGGACGCGCTGAGATTGCTGTCGCTGGCGGAACCGAGTCGATGACGATGATCCCGATGGGTGGGCACAAGGTATCGGCAAACCCGTGGCTGGTGGCCAATTATCCGGATGCGTACCTGTCGATGGGATTGACGGCCGAAAGGCTCGCGTCACGGTATGGCATCACACGGGAGCAGGCCGATGAGTTTTCGCTGCGATCGCACAAGAACGCGATGGCGGCGATCCAGGCGGGTAAGTTCGACGACGAGATCGTCCCGGTTCCAGTGAGCTTCACCACGCCGAACGGATCGAAGCCGAAGCGAGTGGAGATGGTCTTCAAGACCGATGAGGGTCCGCGGGTCGACACGACGCTCGAAGCCCTACTGGCGCTAAAACCGGCCTTTCACGCTAAAGGTACCGTTACAGCCGGCAACTCGTCGCAGATGTCGGATGGCGCGGCGGCGGCGGTGGTGATGTCGGCCGAAAAGGCGCAGGCGCTCGGAATCAAGCCACTGGCAAGGTTTGTGGCGTTCGCGACGGCCGGGTATAAGCCAGAAGAGATGGGTGTGGGTCCGGTATACGCAATTCCGAAAGCGCTAAAGATCGCCGGACTGAAACTCGAAGACATCGACGTATTCGAGTTGAATGAAGCTTTTGCAGCGCAGGCGTTGTCGGTCATCAAAGAGGCAGGGCTCGACCTGGAGAAGGTGAACCCGAACGGCGGCGCGATCGCGCTGGGGCATCCTCTGGGCTGCACGGGCGCGAAGTTAACGGCAACGATCATTCGCGAATTGAAGCGGCGCAACGGACGCTACGGCATCGTTACGATGTGCGTGGGCGGCGGTATGGGCGCGGCGGGAATTGTTGAGATCATCAATTGAAGATTGCAGATTTAAGATTTCAGATTGCTCGAGGCGCACCATCTTTCAATCTGAAATCTTTCGATCTGAAATGAGGGAAACATGGCCACGGCAGCGGTTCCGAAAACGAAAGTCATGGGCGGCAGCTTCCTGATCGAGGAGCGCGCGCTTGAGGAAGTCTTCACCCCCGAAGATTTCAGCGAACAACATCAACTGATTGCGCAAACGACCGAAGAGTTTGCAACGAACGAGATCGTTCCGGCGATTGACGATATCGAAGCCAAGAAATTCGACGTAACGCGCGGGTTACTGGTGAAGGCCAGCGAACTGGGCATCACGGCCGTCGACGTTCCGGAAGAATACGGCGGAACGGAGATGGACAAGGTGTCGTCGGCGATCATCGCCGACCGAATCGCCAAGTCGGGTAGCTTTTCGGTGGCATTCGGCGCGCACGTGGGAATCGGGACGCTGCCGATCGTGTACTTCGGGACGGAAGAACAGAAGAAGAAGTATCTGCCAAAACTGGCTACGGGCGAGCTGATTGGGGCGTATGCGTTGTCGGAATCGTCATCGGGCTCTGACGCCATGAACGCGCGCACAAAGGCGGTGCTGTCGTCCGACGGCAAGCACTACGTACTCAATGGCGAAAAGATGTGGATCTCGAATGCAGGCTTCGCAGACGTTTTCATCGTCTTTGCGAAGGTCGACGGTGAGAAGTTCACCGCGTTTATCGTCGAGCGAAACTTTCCTGGGTTCTCAGTCGGCGCCGAAGAGCACAAGATGGGTATTCGTGGGTCGTCTACCTGTCCGCTCATTCTGAACGACTGCCAAGTGCCGGCAGAAAACTTGCTCGGCGAAATCGGCAGAGGACATGTGATCGCGTTCAACATTCTCAACATTGGCCGCTTCAAGCTGGGGGCGGGGTGCGTGGGTGGAGCGCGGAACTCGTTCACGTCCGCTATCGGCTATGCGAAACAGCGCAAGGCATTTGGCAAGACCATTGCGGATTTTGGCATGGTCCGCGAAAAGATCGCCGAGATGAACACGCAGATCTATGTCGGCGAGAGTGCGGTGTACCGCACAGTTGGAATGATGGATGCGGCACTGGGGGACATCGATAAACATGCGGCGGACGCATCGCAACAGATCCGCAAGGCGATCGAAGAATATGCGGTCGAGTGCTCGATCCTGAAGGTGTGGGCGTCGGAGATGCTCGACTATGTCGTCGACGAGACGGTGCAGATCTACGGCGGGTACGGTTTCGTGGAAGAGTATCCGGCGGAGCGCTCGTATCGGGATTCGCGCGTGAACCGTATCTTCGAAGGCACCAACGAGATCAACCGGATGATCACCACGGGTTGGCTGCTGAAACGCGCCATGAGCGGGCAGTTGCCGCTGATGCCGAAGATCAAGCAGGTGCTTGACGAAGTGATGGCAGGACCGTCGATGGGTGAAGGCCTGGAGGGTCCGTTGGCTGCCGAGAGAGCGATCGTCGCCAACATGAAGAAGATTGGCCTGTTTGTTTCCGGCGCTGCTTCGCAGAAATACATGGCGGGATTGGCCGATCAGCAGGAAGTGATGGGTGCGATGGCCGACATGTTAATCGAAGGGTACATGGCGGAGTCGGCGCTATTGCGGACACGGAAGATCGTCGAGTCGCAAGGTGAAGCGGCAGCGGCACTGCCCATTGCAATGACCCAGGTGTATCTGTCGACAGCGATGGATCGAATCGAGTCGGCAGCGAAGCGAGTGGTCGCAGCGGTTGCTGAAGGCGACATGCTGCGTACACAGATGGCGATCCTGCGGCGACTGGTGAAATATGAACCGTTCAACGTGATTGGATTACGGCAGCAAATCGCCAATCGCGCGATTGACACTGGCCGATATGTGATCGCTTAGAGTTATCCCTCCCCTTAAACGCGGGCGCTCAAAACGCCCGCTTTCTTTTTGCCCACGAACTAGACATGTATGTTAATGTGTGCACCAGCGGGTGATGCGGTAGTTTCTACCTAACGCGAAAGGTTGCCTTTCGTTGCGCCAACTTTATTTCCATTCTTTTGATTCGCTTACGGCGAGCTCTGTTTGGCAATTCGGCTGCACTATTGCTGCTGCGGATCGTTCGGTCCGCCAATTTCGGGCACGTGGAGCAAAGCTTTGAGCGCGAACATTCTGTTGGTGACAGCGATGGACGACACTTTCCGCAAGCTGTTGCTGGAATCGCAAGGATACCGGGTTGAGGCGGCCGCTGCTGCCGCGGCGAGCACGCTCGTCGAGCGAGAGCATTTTCAACTCGCGCTTTTAGCGACCAAAGGAGATGCAAAAGAGACGCTGGAACTGTGCGTAAAATTAAAACGCCAGGATCCGAGGATGCGCGTCGCTATCATTGCGCAACGAACCGAGTATGTACCCGCGAGCGAATGTGTGGACGCCGTCATTCGTGAACAGCACAGTCCGGGCAGGTTCCTGGCCGCGGTGAAGAAACTGGTGGACGGGGAGCCAAAAGAGCTATTCATGGTCACGGAAGGCGAGTAACTACCGGTTGTTAAACTTGTGCCGGCGTTTTTAGATATTCCGATCCGCCTGTTCTCTTTGCCGTTTTAGCTCTTCCATCACGCTGCTGATCAATTCCTTGGCTTCCGTAAGCGACTTCATGACAAGTTGGATATCGAGCACCGGCTTGCCGGGATAGCGTTGCGATTGGCAATAAACGCCGTGCTGACCGACAAGCGCCATCGCGTCGGTAACAATGTCCATGGTGACGGCGAGGCGTCCTCGCGCGGGGCCCATCATGAACTCAAATTTCTCCAACTCATCCCGGTAGTTGTCGAAAGCAGACATAGCTCGATTGTACGAGGTCGGCGGCATCTGGGATAATTCCTGCGTTCCAAGGATGTTACTCGGAGTCTCACTCTGCCAATTACGGCGAGGATGGGGCCCCCGAATCCCCCAGGAGGACAAATGCGAAAGGTAACTATCGTCGTTCTACCCTTTCTGTTACTCGCAGCGGTTTTGCTCTACGCACAGCAGGATAAAAGTAAGCGTCCCAGCCAACCGGGAACGGCCAGCGTGACGTTCGCAGACGGCAAGAAGATCACCATCGATTACAGCCGTCCAAAGATCAACGACCCTAAGACGGGCCAGCCGCGGAAGATCTTCGGCAATGTGGTTCCCTATGACAAAGAATGGCGCACTGGCGCGAATGAAGCTACCACGTTCGTTACGGACACAAACGTTAAGGTGGGCGACCTGAGCGTTCCCGCCGGCAACTACACGCTGTACACCATCCCCGGCGAGAGTGAATGGACGATCATCATTAACAAACAGACCGGACAGTGGGGTACCGTGTACCAGCAGGATCAAGACCTGGGGCGGACGAAGGTGGCGTCGGGCAAGACCGGAGATACGGTGCAACAGTTCACGATCTCGTTCGATCCGGTGAGCGGGAAATCGACCAAGATGAACCTGGAGTGGGAGAACACGAAGGTGTCGGTGCCGATCACGCAAGAGTAGCTGTCAGCGTTCAGCACTCAGTCATTCAGTGTTTACGGAAGCAAAAAGAAGAGCCCTTCGTTTTGAAGGGCTCTTCGGATTTTATACAAGCGCCACTTGCCTGAATGTCGAATACTGGCAGCTAATTGATTTATCGCAGCGCATCCATGCACTTGTCGAGCACTTCTTTCGGCGGACGGACTCTTGATTCCGGCAGAGTTGCCAGTGGCTCATCGGCCATATTCAGCAAATCCATGAAGTTCGGCGCCTGGGTATTGACGTAGAACACGCCCGTAAGGATTTCGCCCTCCTGATGAGCCTTTGCCAACCGGCTCAGGGCCTGAAGCTTGTCGGTGGGGTTGTAGTCTTCTTCGAGCTTGTGCAGGCGGAGCTTTGATCCATCGTGCATGGTCACATCGAGCGTTTCACCGGCCGGGTAATCCACACTGATGTCCTCGAAGTGTGGGACAAAGCTCACCTCCTGCAGGGGCTCTTCGTGGTCTTTGGTGAACTTGTACGATTTGGTCGAACCTTCATGATCGTTGAAGGTCACGCAAGGCGAGATGATGTCGAGCATAACGGTGCCGTTGTGGGCGATGGCGGCCTTCAGCATGGCGAGCAACTGCTTCTTGTCGCCGGAGAACGAGCGGCCGACGAAGGTCGCACCCAGCTGGACCGCGAGCGCGCAAGTGTCGATCGGCGGCAGATCGTTGATGACGCCGGTCTTGAGCACGGATCCGAGATCGGCGGTTGCGGAGAACTGGCCCTTGGTCAGGCCGTACACGCCGTTGTCTTCGATGATGTAAATCATCGGCAGATTGCGGCGCATGAGATGGATGAACTGTCCGATGCCGATTGACGCAGTATCACCATCGCCGCTGATCCCGAGCGCGAGCAGAGTGCGATTGGCGAGCATGGCACCGGTGGTGACGGATGGCATGCGCCCGTGCACCGAGTTGAAGCTGTGCGATTTGCCCATGAAATAGGCAGGCGTTTTGGACGAGCACCCGATGCCCGACATTTTGGCCACGCGGTGCGGTTCGACTCCCATCTCGTACATGGCGTCGATGATGCGCTCAGAAATCGCGTTATGACCGCAGCCGGCGCATAGGGTCGTTTTGCCGCCCTTGTACTCGATGACAGTGAGGCCGAGGCGATTCGTCCTGGGAGCGGGAGTTGTTGTGGATGCCATCTAGCGGCCCTCCTGCGAAATAATTTCGTCGGTGATGCTCCGCGCGTCGATAGGCAGACCGTTGTAGTGACGGACGCTTCGCAGCTTCGTCACCTGAGCGGGATCAAGATCGAGCTTCAGCAAGTCGCGCATCTGGCCGTCGCGATTCTGATCGATTACGTAAATGCGATCATGACTGGCAACGAACTCGTGCACTTCTTTGGTGAATGGAAACGCGCGGAGCCGGAGATAATCCACGTCGAGGCGATATTCCTTCTTGAGTTGATCGCGGCTTTCGGTCATGGCCCAATGGGTGGTTCCAAAACCAATGACACCGATCTTCGACGTACCGTCGGCGACCATCTCAGGCTTGGGCACGAATGAGCGGGCCGTCTCAGACTTTCTCTTCAGGCGATCGAGGTTGTTGACGTAATCGTCAGGCCGCTCGCTATACAAACCCTTTTCGTTGTGCCCGCTGCCGCGCGCGAACCAGGCCGCGTTGGGATGATCGACACCCGGCAGAGTGCGATAACCGATGCCGTCGCCATCCACATCTTTATAGCGCTGAAATCCTCCGAGGCGATGGAGGTCTTCCTTGCTCAAAACTTTGCCACGGTTGAGCGGCTTCGTCGGATATTCGAAGGAGTCCGCCATCCAATTGTTCATGCCGAGATCCAGGTCGGACATGATGAAGACAGGTGTCTGGAATTGTTCGGCCAGATCGAAGGCTTCACCCGCCATGCTGAAGCACTCTTCGGGCTTGCTGGGGAAGAGCATGATGTGGCGCGTGTCTCCGTGCGAGAGGCCGGCGACAAAGGAAATGTCGCCTTGCGACGTACGGGTTGGCAATCCGGTTGATGGCCCCACGCGCTGGATGTCCCAGATAACGGCGGGAACTTCGACGTAATAGCTGAGGCCGGTGAATTCGGCCATCAGCGAGATGCCGGGGCCGGCAGTGGCGGTCATGGAACGCGCTCCAGCCCATGCCGCGCCAAGCACCATACCGATGGCAGCGAGTTCATCTTCCGCCTGAACGATCGCGAACGTGGACTTGCCATCAGGACCCATGCGGTATTTCTTCATGTAGTCGATGAGGCTCTCGACGAGTGACGAGGATGGCGTGATGGGATACCAGGTGACAACCGTGACACCGGCGAACATGCAACCGAGAGCGGCAGCGGCGTTACCGTCGATGATGATCTTGTCGCGGTTTTCGTCCATGCGCTCGGCCCAGAACGGATCGCGCTTCTCGATACTGGCGACTGCGTAGTCGTAGCCGGCCCTGGCGGCGTTGACGTTCAGATCGGCAGCCTTTTGTTTCTTTCCGAACTGGCGACGGATCGCTTTTTCCATCTCAGCCATGTCGAAGCCCAACAGGTGTGCCAGCACGCCGGGATAGATCATGTTCTTCACGAGCTTGCGAAGCTTGGCGTCGGGACAAACGGTGGCGACCAATTTATCGAAGGCAACGGGATAGAAGGTGACGTCGTTACGAACGGTGTGCAGGTTCAGCGGCTCGTCGTAGACGACGGCAGACCCGGGCGCGAGCGACTTCACGTCTTCGACGGCTGTCTCGGGATTCATCGCGACGAGGAAATCGATTTCCTTCTTGCGCGCGATGTAGCCATGCCTGTTAGCACGGATGGTGTACCAGGTCGGCAGTCCGGCAATGTTCGATGGAAACAGGTTCTTGCCGGAGACGGGAACGCCCATCTGGAAGATGGTGCGAAGAATGACGGTGTTCGCCGATTGGGAACCGGAACCGTTGACAGTGGCGACTTGAAGGCTCCAATCGTTTACGACGCGCTGGCCTTCTCTGCCACTGCCGATGTCGTGTACTGCGAGATCGGTGGTAGCCATTAACCTCTAAAGCCTTTCAATCCTTGGATGTTGCGGGGTTGGGTTAAGTTCATTATACGTGCTGCACAAGGTATAAATGAAGCAGCAGGCTGGGGTCAGCCTGCGAGGAGTGAAACCGGAATTAGTGGGCTTTAGCGGGGAAATCTGGCCCTGAACGGGCGCCAGAGATCACGCTACTTCGTTGAAATAACGGGCCATAGTGCGAAACTTATCGTAACGCGACCGAACCAGCTCATCCCCTGATTTTTGCTTAAGCTGGTCAAAATGTTTCTGCAACGACGCATCCAGCAGTTTGGCAGCTTCTTCGTGGTCCTCATGCGCGCCGCCAGCCGGCTCGGGCACCACGTCGTCGATGATGCCGAGCTTCGATAGATCCTTGGCCGTAATCTTCATGGCTTCGGCGGCGAGATCGCGCTTGGAAGAATCGCGCCACATGATGGATGCGCAACCCTCGGGCGAAATGACACTGTAGATCGAGTTATCCATCATCAGAACGCGATCGGCGACGGCGATGGCAAGAGCGCCTCCGCTGCCACCTTCACCGGTAATCACGGTAATGATGGGAACCTTCAGCCGAGCCATTTCGCGAAGGTTGTAGGCGATGGCCTCTGCCTGGCCGCGTTCCTCGGCGCCCAGTCCGGGATAAGCGCCGGGTACATCAACCAGCGTAATGATCGGGCGACTAAATTTCTCGGCGACGCGCATGGCGCGAATTGCCTTGCGATAGCCTTCGGGGTTCGGCATGCCGAAGTTGCGATGAACCTTCTGTTTGGTGTCGCGGCCCTTCTGCGTACCAACGACCAATACTGGCTCGCCGTGAAATTTCGCCATGCCGCAGACGATGGCGGCATCGTCAGCAAAGCGGCGGTCGCCGTGAATTTCGTTGAAGTCGGTAAAGATGCGCTCGATGTAATCGAGCGTGTACGGGCGCTGCGGATGGCGGGCGAGTTCCGTGCGTTTCCACGCATCGAGATGCGTGGTCACCTGGGCGCGGAGCAACTTCACCTGTTCGTGCAGGACCGAGAGTTGCCGGCTGGCTTCCTGATTGTCACGAGCGAGGATTTCCAACTGCTGAATCTGTTTTTCAATCTTCTCCAGCTCTTGCTGGGCTTTCGATGGAGATTCCATTTTTACTAGCGATCCGTTCCCGGCATCGTCCCGGAGCTGCTGGATGCTTTGATCGAGCAGGTCTTTCACAAGCGCTAATCCGGGTGCGGCCATAGGACTCCTTATCAGGGGAGCTGAAGTTTTTCGGGAGTGCAGGCTGCCACTGCACTACTGAGAAGCTAATCGACAACCCGAACTGTGCCTTTCCCGCAGAGTTGCTCGACACGGGAAATGAATGCGTAGTCGGGTAATACATTATAGCCTTCGCCATCCATTACGACCATGAAGTCGCCTGTGCGTTCCAGCTCAAACAACAGGCGAGCGTCACCTTTATGCTCGCGGAGGATCGTGTGCAACTCGTCGACGGTGCCTTCGCTCATGCGTTCCACGGCGAGGCGAAGCTTTAACGAACGCGGTAGCTTGGGAACCGCCTCGTCGAGCGTCTGGATGTCGTTAATCATCAACTTGGGATTCGAACCTTCTTCTACCCTGACCCCAGCCTTGATCAGGACGGGGACTTCGAGCTTCAGCCTGTCGGCGAGCTTGCGATAAGCGTCAGCAAAGCAGACGAAATCGACTTTACCGTTCATGTCTTCCATCGCGCCCTGCGCGTACAGATCGCCCTTCTTCGATTTGGCGACGCGAACGCCGGTGAGAATGCCGGCGGTAGTAACGCTCTCGTCTTTCCCGGTTGACTGCTTCATGTTCCCGATGTCTTCGGTATTGAGCGCTCGGAAATCCATCAACTTGTTGCGATACTTCTCGAGCGGGTGACCGGTGATGAAGAAGCCAAGGATTTCCTTCTCGGCGGCGAGACGCTGGTGTTCATCCCAATCGGGAACCTCAGGCAGCTTGTCGTTGCCGTTTTCTTTCGCAGCGGATGGCGCGTCGTCAAAGACGCCGAAGAGACCGTGCTGTCCGGACTCGGCGTCACGCTGCGATTTCTGCGCGCGTTCGATGGCTTTGTCGAGGACGGCCATGAGTTGAGCGCGACGGCCAAGGGAATCCATGGCGCCAGACTTGATCAGCGACTCGAGCACGCGCTTGTTCAGTAGCCGCAAGTCGACTTTCTCGCAGAACTGATAGATGCTGGCAAAGGGTGCGTTCAGTTCTTTTCGAGCGACGATGATCGATTCGATGGCGTTGTGGCCGACATTCTTCACCGCGGCGAGGCCAAAGCGAATCGCGTTGCCATGTGGAGTAAAGTTCGCGTCGGAGACGTTGATGTCGGGCGGCTCGACCGCAATGCCCATGTCGCGGCATTCGTTGATGTACTTCACCACGTCATCGGTCGATCCCGTGACAGAGGTCAGCAACGCCGCCATAAACTCAACCGGATAGTGCGTCTTGAGATAAGCCGTGTGGTAGGCAAGGACCGCGTAAGCAGCCGAGTGCGACTTGTTGAAGCCGTATCCGGCGAACTGCTCCATCAGGTCGAAGATCTTGACGATCTTCTTTTCCGGGAAGCCGCGCTCTAACGCTCCCTTTACAAATCGGTCACGCTGCTTCGCCATTTCCTCGGCATTCTTCTTGCCCATGGCGCGGCGGAGCAGGTCGGCGTCGCCAAGCGAATATCCGGCAAGCACATTGGCGATCTGCATCACCTGCTCTTGATACACGATGACGCCGAGCGTTTCCTTTAGAAGCGCTTCCAGTTCCGGAAGCTCGTATTCCACTTTGCGGCGACCGTGCTTGCGCTCGACAAAGTCGTCGATCATGCCGCCCTGGATCGGCCCGGGACGGTAGAGAGCGTTGAGCGCGGTGAGATCTTCAATCGTCGTCGGCTGGTAGCGGCGCAACACGTCGCGCATGCCGTGCGATTCAAACTGGAAGACGCCGGACGTTAATCCGCTGTGGAAGACTTTTTTGTAAGTCTCCTGGTCGTCGGTGGGCAGCTTTTCGAGTTCGATCTTCAGGCCGTGGCCTTGCTCGATCAGCTTCAGGCAGTCGTCGATGATGGTCAGGGTGGTGAGGCCGAGGAAGTCCATCTTCAGCAGCCCTAGCTTCTCGACGGCCTTCATGTCGTAGGCAGTGACGATTTCGTCGTTCTTGGTAAGGTGCAGTGGAACGAGGTCGGTGAGCGGGACCGGCGAGATCACCACGCCCGCGGCATGCATGCCGGCGTTGCGGACCAGACCTTCTAGCTTGCGCGCCGTGTCGATGACTTCCTTGACCTGCGGCTCTTTGTTGTAGGACTCGGCGAGCGACGGCGAATCGGCGAGAGCCTGCTCGATCGTGATATTCAGCGTCGCAGGGACCATCTTCACGATGCGATCCATCTCGGCGAAAGGCACACCCATGACACGGCCGGTATCTTTGATCGCCGCTTTGCAGGCCATGGTTCCGAAGGTGATGATCTGTGCCACCTGGTCGCGACCATATTTTTCGGTGACGTAGTGGATCACCTGCTCGCGCCGGTTCATGCAGAAGTCCACGTCGATATCGGGCATCGACACGCGCTCGGGGTTCAGGAAACGCTCGAAGAGCAAGGCGTTCTGGAGCGGATCGACGTCGGTGATCGCCATCGAATATGCGACGAGTGATCCGGCAGCGGATCCACGGCCCGGTCCGACTGGGATGTTGTTCTCCTTCGCGAAGCGGATGAAGTCCCAGACGATCAGGAAGTAGCCCGGGAATTTCATCTGCTTGATGATGGCGATTTCCCAGTTCAACCGCTGCTCGTACTCGGCGAATGACTTGCGCAACCGCCCTTGCGATTGCAGCTCTCGCAGCAGGTTCATGCGCTTGGCGAAACCCTGGCGGCAGACATGCTCGAAGTAGCTGTCGATGTCGTAGCCGTCGGGAACGTCGAAGCGCGGGAACGGATTCGGAACCTTGTTGAGCTTGAAGTTGCAGCGCTCGGCGATGCCTAACGTTCGAGTTAGGACTTCGGGGGTGTCGCCGAAGACTTTCGCCATCTCCGGATAGCTCTTCACGAAGAACTGGTTGGTCTGGAACTTCATCCGGTTGGTGTCGGCGAGCGTCTTGCCGGTCTGGATGCAGACCATCGCGTCCTGCGCGTGCGCATCGTCTTCGCAGAGATAATGCGAATCGTTGGTGGCGACTACGGGCAAGCCCAGTTCAGCGGCGATCTTGAACTGGTCGGGCAGGATCTTGTGTTCCTGCTCGAGGCCCTGGTTCTGTACCTCGATGAAGAAATTGTCTTTGCCGAAGATTTCGCCGAATTGCCCTGCTGCCTTTTTCGCCGCGTCGTAATTTCCTTCGGTGAGCCTTTCGGCAAACTCGCCCTTCAGGCATCCGGAGAGGCCGATCAATCCCTTGGCGTGCTCGGCGAGAAATCGCTTGCTCACGCGCGGTTTGTAATAGAAACCGTTCAGTGAAGCTTCCGACGTAATCTTCACAAGGTTGCGGTAGCCTTCTTCGTTTTCAGCCAGCACCAGCAGGTGATTGTAGGTATCGCCATCGGGAGCCGTGCGCTTGATGTTGTGATCTTCCTTCTTCGAGATGTAGAGCTCGCAGCCGATGATCGGCTTGACGTCAGCTGCTTTAGCGGCGTTATAGAAATTCACCGCGCCGAAGATGTTGCCGTGATCGGTCATGGCGACCGCCGGCATGCCAAGGTTCTTAACGTGGCTGATGAGCTTGTCGACGTCGCAGGCGCCGTCGAGCATCGAGTAGTCGGTGTGCAGGTGTAAGTGGACGAATTGGGACATGAGCCTGCTTCTATTGTAGAGGTTCAGCGAGCAGGCCACCTAGGCAGGAAATCACAGACGTTGTGTGGAAATCGGAGTTCTGCGCTGAACTTTACGCAGTGTTCTTCGCCAGCGTAAGATGTCCGCCTACATCTAATCCGCAAGGATCCCCCAATGTCCGATGAACTTCTTGCTCCCGTACCTGGTGCTGAACACCGCGATCTGAACGGCGTTTCCATCGACATCGCCAAAGTGGGCACTGGCCGTGTGAAGCGCGTGGTCTATGCGCCCGGATTCCGCTGGTCCACCCACATGAAGAAGAACGTGGGCACCGACTTGTGCATGCACGCGCACGTTGGATTTATCGTACGCGGTAAGGTCGGTGTTCGTTACTCGGATGGCTGCGTGAAGGAGTTCACCGCGCCGGCAGCGGTTTCAATCGAGCCCGGGCACGATGGCTGGGTCTCGGGAGATGAACCAGCAGTGCTGATCGAATTTGATTTCGAAGGCGACACTTGCGAGCGTTTGGGCCTGGCGGGAGAGCACCAGCACAAATCGTAGGCGACGACCGTGTTTGCGTTGTGATGGCCGAGTGAGGCCGCATAGCAGAATGGACCTTCGCTGTTAATTTGATGATCGCAAGCGTCCAAAGCTCCTCGTTGCAGAATTTCTTTTGGTTTCCTGACGAATAACACTATCGGGATGGTTCGACTCGGGCATTTCGCCCTCGCTCACCATGACAAAACTTCTCTCTGCCCCTATGACAATATTTCTTCCTGTAGACCCTGTTACGTGCAAATACTCCACGCAGTTCCCTTAACCCTTTCGGTCCTTTTCACGCATCCGGCGCATTTTCATCGGGTTACAGTTTGTGCGACCAGGGGCCCGCTTTTGGCCCGTTTCTTGCATCAAAGATCGACATGAACGACTCGGGCCAAGCAGAGAGAGTGGGCCTTAGTACCAAGGAAGGCACGGAAATGCAACACGGGAAATATTTCGCCATGATTCAGAAAGATGGAGGCGTGTTCCGATTCGTCATTCGCGATCGCGCCGGCCTGCGGCCATCGATTCATGGTTTCGGACGCTCGATGGACGAGGCACGAACCAAGATCGACGAGATTCTTGGAGCGCTCGACAACCTGGAAACACAAGCCGCATAACAAGCGACGCACATGGCTCCTTCGGAAGAGGCATTCTGGTGAGAACCTAGAAACGCATCTCAAGCGACAGAGGGGTCAACCAGTTTGCCGGCCTTTCGCTGAGAGGTAGCCGCAATCACCAACACCATCGCCGCGGCGATAATCAAAGAACAGGTGATTCGCCCCAGGTTGAAGCCACCCTCGTCCAGAGGTTTCGTCAGGGTGTCTCCAAGAGTTGCGCCGAGTGGCCTGGTTAGCACATAGGCTGCCCAGAACAGCACGGCCTTGTCGATGCGAGTAAGGAAGGACAGCAGCGCCACGAACACGATAAGGCCTGCGAAGACTAACGCACCTTTCTCGAAGCCGAGGCCGAGATCGTCTGCCGCATAGTCGCCCAATGCTGTGCCAAGTGTATTGGACACAAGGATGGTCAGCCAGTAGAAGAGCTCATCCGTCCGCGACGTGATCTGCTCAAACCGAAGATGGCCTGTGCTGATCCGCCAGACCGCCAACACGAGAATGACTCCGCCAAAAAGCAGTGCGGAACTCTTGGGATAGCCCAACCCAAGCGTTCGATCGAGGTAGTCGGAAGTCGTGGTGCCGACCGTCGTGGTGGCAACAACCACCAGCCAGTACGAAACGGGGTGATACCGTCGTGACATGATTTGCGCTGTCACAGTCACCACAAAGAACGCAAGGAAGATCGTGGTGCTCACGAGGTAGCCGAGTTTCAGCGTCATGGAGAGAGCATCGCCGCCTGTCTCTCCGACCGTGGTGGCGAGAACCTTCACCACCCAAAAAGCTACTGTCACGGGTGGCACCTTGCTTCCCAACGCGCGAGCGAATTGCTTGTCAGAATTATTCAACTCTGAATCCAACGACCACGCTGTCAGGTGTCCGGACAGCTATCTTTCTGCCCGGACCTCAATAAGGAAACGAAGCGCTTCGGACTGAAGCACATCTGTTTGATTCTTGGACTGACCCTTATTTCTTTTTAGGTGCAGCCTTCTTCCCCGTTTTCTTCGCGGCAGGTCTCGACGGCTTGACTGGCTTGCCCGCTTTCGCCGGCGCCTTGACGGCAGGCTTAGCGGGTTTGACCGGAGCTTTCGCAGCTGGCCTGGCTTCAGCTTTCTTGGGAGTTTCCTTAGCAGGAGCTTCCTTCGCCGCGGCTTTGCTTTTCGCGTCCTTCGCAGGAGCTTTCCTGGCTGCTTCTTCCGGCTTTGGCGGCGCGGCGGTTGGTGTCGCCGTTCCCTTCTTCCCAACAGTCGCCGCGGTTCCAGCTGCCGCCGCTTCGGCCTTCGCCGCGCGTCCACGTTTGGGCGGAGGAGGCGGAGGAGGAGGCGGCGGCGCCAGCGGCTTGAAATGCTTCATGATCTCCGAATGCGTGTGCAGCTTGCCGTCGAGCATCAGCAGGAACGCTTCATCGACGATCTGCTTGTAATTCGCCATTGCCCCGTTGATCTGCAGCTCGATCATCTCCGGCAGCGGAAACTTCTGCATGTTCTGGCGCCATTTGCCGAAGAAATTCTTGATCTTCTCGTTGACTGCCTGCTGCTTGCCGGTGGCTGCCAGGAAGAGCAGATCTTCGGGCTTGGCCGCCGACAGTAACTTCCAGGTTAGCGATGGAGTCGCGGCTTCCTTGCTCGTCAAGCGCTTGGCAAGTTCCTTGGCATCGTTCTCGAGGTTCTTCCAGTTCTCGACCAGGCTGCGGATGGGAATCCGCTTCTGCATGTCACCGGCTTCTTTGTCACTCAGCTTGTAGGTCAGGAAATGCATGACCGCAGGGCCAGCATCGGCTTCCGATCCGATCTCCCATAGCTGCTGTTTCACGCGCAGCAGGTTTTGCAGACCGGCCTGGTCGACCTTGGCGGTCGTCCAGTGGGGTTCCAGCTTTTCGAGCCAGCCTTCGCGCTCAAGCGCCTTCATCACGTTCAGCGGATCGTCTTCAAACGCGATCTTCGCGATCTCGATCCCGCGCACGCGATCCTGCATGTGCTCGATGTAATTGTTCTCTTTGGCCGAGTCGTAACGAGCCCTGGTGCGCTCTTCGAACTCCCAGTGCCAACGCTGAGCAAAACGGGTGGCGCGAATCAGCCGCGAAGGATCTTCCAGGAACGCATAATTGTGCAGGACGCGGATCAGTTTCAGCTCAACGTCGGCAGCGCCGTTGGTGGGATCGAGGAGCAACCCGCGAGATCCCGGGTTCAACGACAGCGCCATCGCGTTCACCGTGAAGTCACGGCGGCGCAGGTCTTCGCTGATTCCCGAAGGCGCGATCACCGGGGGCTTGCCGGTTTTCTCGAAGCGTTCGGTGTGCGCCATGTCGATTTCGCCGCGCACATTTCCGGCAAAGAGCACGCGCAGGACGCGATAGTCGTCGTCCCAGCTCTCGATGCGAACGCCCTGCTTTTCCAGGTCCTTCTGCAGCTTTTGCGGATTGCCTTCGACAGTGAAGTCGAGGTCACGAATGGGGAATCCGGTGAGGAAGTCACGGACGGTGCCGCCGGTGACGTAAAGATTCATTTCGTGCGACCGGGCCACGTCTTGGACAACGTTGGCGGCGCGCAACTGGTCCGGCGAGAGCCGGGTTTCCATGGTGTAGATGTAGTCGGCCATTCCCTCCTGCTACCGTTCCGGCACCTTCAAATCCAGCCTAAGTTCATGTAAAAACACGACTTGGGTCACGGCCAGAACCAACCGCGGAAGACTGCTAGATTGCTCACCTGTTCTGTGGAAATTCCCCTAAACTACGGGAAAGATGGCACTTACAGGGGATTAAATCCCGCAGCAAACCTCAAAAAATAACACAAGGTTCACCTTTTGGCTACCTTTACCAACTCTCTCCGACTCAGAATCGTAAAAAGTGGGAAAATCGAAGCTAGGGTTCGTGTCGGCGCGCCCACCAGCCATGGCCTCGACGCATAAGAAAGTAACTGTCCGCAAACTCGACCGCGACACCATGAACGGCTTCGTCTCCACGCACTTCGTGGTCGACGGCAAGCTCGAGATGCTGAATACCGCCGGAAACCTGGTCACGCTGGACTTGAAAGACATCAAGTGCGTTTATTTCGTCCGGGACTTCGGCGACGCCGATGACCTGAACCGGAAGACCTTCACTACCCGCCCGCGGACCGAGGGTCTCTGGGTACGGCTGCGCTTCAAGGACAATGACGTCCTCGAAGGCATGATGGCCAACGACTTGACGCAGGTGACGCCTGAGGGATTCCTGCTCAATCCGCCGGATACGCGATCAAACACGCAGCGCATTTATGTTCCCAAATCGGCTCTGACCGGATTGACTGTGTTGGCCGTGATTGGCGGACCAGCAGGACGGCGCAAGAAACCGGGTGAGAAACCCTCTGACGAACTGCAAGTGCCGATGTTCACGGAGTAGGAATCAGTGGACAGCGGTTGGTGATTAGTTCGTGCATTGGCTCCGTTTTGCAATTCGCTGCGTCGTAGCGGTCCCTTTGACGCCCTTTGCATTTACCTATTTGCCCTGGGAACCTGTCGCGAAGCTCTGGAGATGGGTCTACGCTCCGGTCCGCGAGCACAAACTGAAAATGGACTCCAAGCGACCGGCTAGCGGTAAGCATTAAAAACTAACACTACCCTCCCTTCACCATTCACTTTGTACAATTGACGCGTGAAACTCTCCGAAATTGCCCAAAGGCTGGATTGTCGTCTTGAAGGTGAAGACTGCGAGATCACCGGCGTCGCCGGGATCGAAGAAGCAGTCGCCGGTCAGATTACCTTCGTCGCGAACGAAAAATACGCGGCCGCCGCCAGGACGACAAAGGCCTCGGCGGTGATCGTCAGCGAACTGTTTCCTGCCATTTCTGCGGCCACCTTGCGCACGAAGAATCCTTATCTGGCTTTCGCGCGCACTATTCCACTGTTCTACAACGCGCCACGGTACCGTCCGGGAGTTCATTCGACAGCTGTCGTCTCCGAGTCGGCGAAGATCGGGAAGCACGCGCATATCGGAGCCTATGTGGTAGTCGACGAAGACGTGATCATCGGCGACGATTGCGTGCTGCTGCCCCATGTCGTGATCTATCGTGGTGCGCGTATTGGCAAAAAGTTTTTCGCTCACGCTCATGCTATCGTTCGCGAATTCTGCCAACTTGGCGACAACGTAATTTTGCAGAATGGCGTCGTTATCGGGGCCGACGGCTTCGGCTTCGCCAAGGACAACGAAGGAAACTGGGAGAAGATCACGCAGTCAGGTCCTGCGATTCTCGAAAGTGATGTCGAAGTGCAGGCAAATGCGTGCGTTGATCGCGCCAGCGTCGGCGAGACCCGCATCGGACGCGACACGAAGGTCGACAATCTCGTCCAGGTAGGACACGGCTCGGCAGTCGGCGAACACACCATGCTCTGCGCGCAAGTGGGGCTCGCGGGATCGACCGTGGTGGGGAACAACGTGATTCTCGCGGGGCAGGTGGGCGTTGCCGGACACTGCAACATCGGAGACAACGTCGTTGCTACCGCGCAGTCTGGGATTCCCAACGACGTGGAAAAAGGCAAAATGGTCAGCGGATACCCGGCGATTGAGAATCGGCAGTGGTTGAGAACGGTGGCGGTATATAACAAGCTACCGGAATTGGTGCGGAAAATTCGCGAACTGGAACGTAAGCTGGAGTCGGGCCTCGCATCTAAGCTTGAGAAGTAGCACGCCCCCGATGAACGAAAAAGTCACCTCGATTGCTGAAGGCAAACCGATCCGTGTTCTGCTGCTCGACGACCTCGAAGATCATCTTCTGCTGAGCGCCACCATTCTTCGTCGCAACGGCTACGAGGTACAGACTTCATCGACCATCGAAGAAGCCGAGTCGAAGCTGCACGACATCGACATTGCCGTTCTCGACTATCACCTCGGCGCCGGCAAGTTCGGCACGGAAGTCGCCGATTCCCTCCGCCAGAAACGGCCGGAGGTTCCCATCATCATTATGTCGGCGACGTTGGAGCGCAAATTCGGCGGAATTGCCGACATGCACCTGCTGAAGGGCTACAGCTCCGTCGACGATCTGCTGACCGCACTGCGTTCGTTCGAAGCCAAGAAACGCGGCAAGCCAGTGGTGGTGGATGCGCGCGACTTCTACTATTCGCGGATCAGCGTGTGCATGGGGGACGACGTGGTGCTCGAGATCATGGACCGCGAAGGCAACCTGCAATACGTGAACGATTACTTCGCCGGTTTCTTCGACAAAAAACGCCAGTGGTTCGTGAACAAGAATATTTTCGAACAGTTTCCGGAGCTCGGCGAAAACTGGCGCGAGACGATTAAGACCGTCGCCGAAACACGCGAAACCTATATCGATCGCGGATTCCGCGGTCTTCCCCACCTCCCCACCAAGAGCGCACGCTGGACGTGGAACGTGCTCGTCTTTCCGATCAAGCTGCAGGACGGCCGCGATGGCGTGGTCCTGACCGCGCGCATGATCGAGAAGAAGGGCAGCTGATTCGCATTTAATATTTCAGATTAAAGATTGAAGCCCACAACCAAATTGGTACCGTAGGGCAACACCTTCCATTATCGGACTTTTGAACAGCGCTTATAATTCCCGTCCACTCTGGAGATCGTATGAAAAAGTCTGTTCTCCTAATATTCGTGTTCCTTTGTGGCGCTGCATGCGCCAAAACCGAAATCGGCACACTGCACGGCGTCCCTTTCCGTATCGACGTACCCGACAATTGGAATCATGTGCTGGTCGTGTATTACCACGGCTACAGCCCGGTGCCGGTGCAATACAAGGAGGGCAAGCTCGATCCGGTGTTGTCGGCGTTCACAGACAAAGGATACGCGGTGGCTCAGTCGGCGTACTCCAGGAGCGGATGGGCGGTGGAGCAGGCGGTGCCGGAGACGGAAGAACTTCGCAAGTATTTTGTGAAGAGCTACGGCACGCCTCAACATGAATTTGTCACCGGCCACTCGATGGGCGGCTTCCTGACAGTGGAGACGATGGAAAGGTCTCCTGCCACCTACGAGGGTGGGCTGGCGATGTGCGGGCCGTTGCAACCTGCGCCTGCGCTCATGAAGCGGGCCTTCGACTTCGCGGTTGTGTTTGCGTTTTATTTTCCCGGTGTCGTGCCTCCCCCAGACAGCGTTCCCGCTGACTTCAAGGTCTCCGAGGAAAAGGTGAAGGAGATTATGCGATTGCTGACGGCAAATCCCGCGAAAGCCGCGGCTTTGCGCAAATTTGGCAAATTAAAGACCGACAAGGAACTCGCGTGGAACACGGTCTTTCTCACCTACATTCTGAAAGACCTGCAGGAACGCAGCGCAGGAAATCCATTTTCCAATCGCGACACCATCTACACCGGCAGCCCTGACGACAATCGCCTGAACGATTCAGTCAAACGCTACCGTTCGACGGCATCGCTTCGCTATCTGCACGAAAACTACACATTTACCGGCAAGCTGACCCGTCCGGTGCTGGCGATTCATACGACCTACGACCCGCTCGTACCTGCCGAAATTCCCGCTTACTACGCGCTGCTCACCGATGAACTTGGAACGAACGATCTGTTTGTGCAGGAATACGTCGAGCACGACGGGCATTGCAGCATCACGCCTGAAGAAACGATGGAGGGATTCAACGAGCTTGTGGCGTGGACGGAGCATCACGTGAAACCGCAACCAGGACATCTGCAGGTGAAGGCCAACGTGAAGTCATCCAGCAAATAGCGCATCTGGAGCGGGGCGACCGGAGTGGCGAGCCAAAAACTTGCCATCATCGCCCCTCTTTGACTATGCTCGCCCGCTTTCAACAATTAATCTTCAGGGAACTCATGCGACTACTGATTGCGGTCCTCTGCCTTGTGTGCGTCTTCTCATCTGTGACCTTCGCGCAAGCCAACCCCGAACTCGACGTGATGCCCATGCCGGCCAAGGTGCAGCCTGGCACAGGACAGTTCATCGTTGACGCCAGCTTCACCGTCGCCATTACGGGCGCTAAAGATACCCGCATCGAACACGCGGCCGATCGTTTCTTCGATCGCCTGGCACGGCAGACGGCGATCCCCCTCAAGCCAACGGTCGGGACTTCCAACGATGCCAAGCTAGTGATTCACGCTGACAAAGCGGATAACAACCTGCTCGCGCTCGGCTCGGATGAATCTTACGTCCTCGAAGTCACGCCTGCGGGAATCGAGCTTTCGGCGCCGAACGACCTAGGAATCCTGCATGGGTTGGAGACGATTCTGCAGGTGGTAAAGGCGTCCCCGAATGGCTTCGCCATTCCGGCGATGCGTATCGACGACGCGCCTCGTTTCCCGTGGCGCGGCTTGATGATCGACGTCAGCCGTCACTTCATCACCATGGACGTGATCAAGCGCAACATCGACGGCATGGCGGCAGTAAAGATGAACGTCTTTCACTTGCACATCTCCGATAATCAGGGCTGGCGCTTCGAGACCAAAAAGCATACGAAGCTGCAGGAGTTGGGTTCCGACGGCCAATACTTCACGCAGGACCAACTTCGCGACCTGGTGGATTACTGCCGTGAGCGCGGCATTCGCGTGGTTCCGGAGATCGATCTTCCCGGACACAGCACCGCGATGCTGGTGGGCTACCCCGAACTGGCAAGCCTGCCCGGTCCTTACCAGATCGAGCGGCACTGGGGCATCTTCGATCCGGCGCTCGATCCGACGAACGACAAAGTTTACGAATTCCTCGACAAGCTTTTCGCCGAAGTCGCGGAAGTCTTCCCCGATCCATACCTTCACATCGGCGGCGACGAGGTCAACGGGAAGCAGTGGACCGCGAACGCCAACATCCAGAAGTTCATGCGCGAGCATAACCTCGCGGACAATCAGGCCTTGCAGGCATATTTCAACACTCGCCTGCTGAAGGTGGTTCAGAAACACGACCGCACCATGGAGGGCTGGGACGAAATCCTTCATCCCGATCTGCCAAAAGACGCGGTGATCCAGTCGTGGCGTGGACCGAAAGGTCTGGCTGCAGCGGCGCGGGGAGGTTATCGCGCTATGCTTTCGAACGGCTGGTACCTGGACCTGATGTGGTCGGCGGAGCGGCACTACATGAACGAGCCATTCTCTGGCGATGCCGCAAACCTGACGCCGGAAGAACAGAAACACGTGCTCGGCGGTGAATCGTGCATGTGGGCCGAGTTTGTCGATCCTGAGAACATCGATTCACGCATCTGGCCGCGCAATGCTGCGATCGCCGAGCGGCTATGGTCGCCGCAAAGCGTGGTGGATATCGAATCGATGTATCGGCGCATGTACGACGAGAGCGTGCGGCTCGACTCGCTCGGACTAACCCACAACACGAACTACGAGCCGATGCTGCGCCGCATCGCGGGCTCGAACGACACAGCGGCGCTGCAAGTGCTCGCGGATGTAGTTGAGCCGGTGAAGGACTACACGCGCGAATCGTTGCATCACGCCGATCCGGCGACGCAATTCACGCCACTGAATCGGCTGATCGACGCCACACGCCCGGAGAGCGAGACCGCACGGCAGTTCCGGTTGCTGGTCGATGCCTATCTCACACAGCCTTCACCAGAGAACCTTTCAAAGATCCGCGCCGAGCTGACGACGTGGAGGGAGAACGACGGGAAATTGCAGCCGCAAATCACACAGAGCTTCCTGTTGAAAGAAGTGGTGCCGTTGTCTTCGAATCTAGCGGCAGTCTCCGATATCGGGCTGCAGGCGCTGACTTACATCGACCAGAAGCAGGCTGCACCCGATGCGTGGCGCACCGGGAGCCAGCAGCGCCTCGCCGACGCCTCGAAGCCGCAAGCCGACTTGCTGATCATGATCGCTCCGGCGGTGCAGAAATTGGTGGAAGCGGCACCGCGCTAACGCCGTTCCGGCGGCAACGCGCTGGCAACCGAGTCATGCACAACCCGAACCAGTTCATCGCGATCGGTGAACTGCTTCGGATCAACAGGAGAATGGAAGACGACCGTCACTTCTCCCGGCTTGACGAAGAACTTGCCCTTGGGCAATAGCGTCTCCGAGCCCAGCAACGTGATGGGAATAATCGGCACTCCGGTTTCCATCGCCATATAGAACGGACCCTTTTTGAAAGGCATTAGCTTGCCGTCGCGGGAGCGCGTGCCTTCGGGATAAACCACCATGTGGTGTCCTTTCCGAATCACCGCTTCGGCTTCGCGCACGCTCGCAATGGCTGCTTCCCGGTTCTGCCGGTCGATCGGCACGCAGTCGGCCATGCGCATGGCACGGCCGAGCACCGGCAGTCGGAACAGCTCTTTCTTTACCATGATCGTTACACGATGCGGCAGCAGCGGGATCAGCAGCGGTGGATCGAGGTTCGAGACATGGTTTGACATGTAGATGTAGTTCTGTGAAGGATCGGGCTGCGAGTTCCCTACGATTTTCCAGCGCACGCCCGCGATTCGCACGCCCACGCCGGCGATCCACATCGCTGACCGATACAACGCATCGACCCGCCCGGTGATGAAGGTCCAGGGAAACCCCCACAGCGCGTCGAGAGGGACCATCAAGGTCCACCAGGCGAGCGTGAGAATGGTTCGCATTTAGTTGCTTGCGGATGCGTGCGCGGCTTCCGAGTCGCCGCGGACCCAGGCTGCTCGGCGTGCGATTTGTTCCACCGAAGCGCCCGGCAGTTCGCTGAACTCGAATTGCGTTTCTTCGCGGGCCACGAGCCTGATTTTTACTTCGTGTACGCGATCGCGAGTCGTAACTTTCAGTTTAAGCGTGCTGCCCGGATCCATGCTCGCAATCTGTGCGTCAAAATCCGAGTCGGGCTCTTCGCCGTTGACCGCGCGAATGACGTCTCCGGGGCGAAGTCCAGCCTTGTCAGCTTCCCCGCCCTGGTCCACGTTCGCCACCACCGGATTCGGCCCAAAGTTAGATGAGGCGGCGAACCCGGCGTATGCCGTGCGGTTTTGTTTCTGGTTCACTTGCAGCCCCACCGTCTGGAAGAAATCGTTATATGGGATCTCGTCAGTGCCGCTGACATACCGCCGGAAGAAATCCTCAAAATTTGCGCCAGTTACAGCTTCTGCCGCGGCGCGAACTCCCTGCGAGTCGTCGAAATATTTCCCTTGCTTTGCGTAGTGTTGGTTCATCCATTGGAACAGGTCGCGCAGCGACTTCTGACCATGGGTTCGTTCGCGGATTTCCAGGTCGAGCAGCACACCGATAATCTGTCCCTTGTTGTAATAGTTCACGCTACGATCGGCCGAGCGATAGTACGGATATTTTTCCAGCCACGCGTCGAGGCTCGACTCCTCCGCCGACTGCGTTTTGTGAGCAGGCCGAACTTGCAGGAACCGAATCTGACCCGCGAGCCGCCCGAGAAATGCCTTCTCGTCGATCAGACCCGCGCGGACGAGCATGTAGTCGGCGACCGCCGAATCCACACCTTCGCTAAACCACAAGGCGCGTGTGTAGTTCTCTTTTGTGTAGTCGATCGGCTCCAGCGATTGAGGCCGGATTCGCTTCACATTCCACAGATGAAAAAATTCATGCGCGCTCACGCTTGCAAACGGAATTGGATCGTCCGCCAGCCGCGCCCCGCTGGTCTCGATGGCAGTGGAGTAAGCATGTTCCATGCCGCCGTGGCCGACGCCGTGCGGGAGGTGGTAGAAAAACGTGTACTGCTGGTATGGCCGATCCTGCATCCAGTCAGTTTCTGCGCTGACGATTTTTTTCAGCAGATCGACGATCGTCTCAGGCTTGTAGTTTTCTTCCGTATCCAATACGACCCGGTATTGCGCACCACCCGCCGTAAAAGTAAGTTCGCGGAAGGTGCCGATCTCAATGGGCGAATCGATGAGATGATCGTAACTGTCAGCGCAGTATCCCGAAACACCTGGCGCCGCGGATTCGGCCGACCGAAGCGGCGTGGCGATCTTCCAGTTCTGCGGAATGCCGACAAGATTGACGAATGCCTGCCCGTGGGTGTGCCCAACCGGATAGATCAGCACCTGGGCCAGGTTCAGGAACGCATGCTGTTCGTTCAGTTCGGCTCCGAACGGGCCAGGGTCAGCCGCAAGAATCTCATACTCAACTGCGACCGCATTTGGTACGGCCCACGTCGTCTTGTCCAATTGCCGCACTGAGACCGGCTTTCCATCGGCATCGACCGCCCGCAGCCAATTGATATGCTGCGCAAAGTCGCGGACCTGATATAACGCATTCCACACCGGCAATTGCACGCGCAAGTCGGCCGACGTCGGAGCTAACTTCATGGTTACACGAAGCAGGTGGTGTTCGGCATTCGCCAGCTGAATGGAGTAGGCCCACGCTTGCGATCCCACTTCACCGTCGTTCTTCCAGCCCGGGCAGGGATATTGGGCAACGGCGCGGGTTTGCAGAAGAAACAGGAAACCGATCAGGAACAGCCTGCGTAAAACAAGTGTGCGGAGGCTCAAACGGTCGAGGTCACCTCGCGAAGAGATTCGAGTTTCCGTGGAAGCTTCTCATAAATGCCGCCAAATCCGCCATTGGAAAGGATGGCCACCACGTCGCCAGGCTTCAAGTCCGGCGCCAGGTTGGCGACAATCTCATCGGCTCCAGCCAGTAACTTCGCCTCCTTGCCGTTGCGGTTCAAATCTTCAGCCACATGTTGCGGATCCAGTCGTTCCTGTTCGGGCACGGCTTCAGGTTTGAAGATCGACGCCAGAATCACGCGATCTGCAATGCCTAGCGCCTCAACCAGCTCACGCTGAAAAACATTGCGCCGAAGCGTGTTGGATCGCGGCTCGAGTATCGCCCATAAACGGCGTCCCCCATAGCGTGTCCTCAGCGCCTTTAATGTCTCGGCGATGGCCGTCGGATGATGCGCGAAGTCGTCGATGATGGTCACTCCGTTCACCTCGGCACAAACTTCGAGCCGCCGCTTCACGCTCTTGAAAGTTCTCAATGCCTCGGCAATTTTTCCGGCCGGAACGCCGTATCCCGCCGCCATCGCCGCCGCTGCCGTCGCGTTTAAGACGTTGTATTCGCCGGCGAGTGGAAACTCGAATTCCGCCCACGGCTTGCCGCCTCTGAGAACGCTCCATGTCGTTCGGCTCGGCTCAAATTCCAAATCCACAATTCGCCAGTGCGATTCATCGCGAAATCCGTAACGTTCGACCGCGGAAAAAGCCTTCTCCAGGCATTGGTCAACATTCGCACTGCCATCCCACGCAATGATGCGTCCCCGTTTGGGCACCAGGTTCACCAACCGCTTGAACGCCGTCTTCACCGCGTCGAGATCTTTGTAGATGTCCGCGTGGTCGAACTCCACCGACGTGAGAATCACCGAATCCGGAAAGTAGTGCAGAAACTTCGGGCCCTTATCGAAGAAAGCCGTGTCGTACTCGTCGCCCTCGATGATGAAGTTTGCACCCTCGTTCACCCGAAAACTACTATCGAAATTCTCGGCAATGCCACCGATCAGGAATGAAGGATCGCGCTCCGCCACCTGGAAAATCCACGACAGCATCGAAGTGGTCGTCGTTTTGCCGTGGGTACCCGCGACCGCGATTACATCTTTCGATCGCAGGAACTCGTCATGCAACAACTGCGGCAGCGACTGAAACGACAAACGCCGGTCGAGCACATACTCCAGTTCCACATTGCCGCGAGAGATCGCGTTGCCGATGATCACCAGGTCGGGTGCCGGATCGAGATTCTTCTCCGCGAACGGCTGTGCCACCAGAATGCCCAGTCCCGCCAGGAAATCCGACATCGGCGGATACGCCGCCGCGTCCGAACCCGTGACGTGAAATCCGCGCTCTTTCAGCATCCCCGCAAGCGAGGCCATCGCCGTGCCGCAAATCCCGATCAGGTGAACATGCTTTCGTTGCATAGGCTGCTTAGAATAGTCGCCCTTATACGCGATTGCTGCTGGCGCGCGCCGGTGCGGCGCTCACTGCAGACTCGAGAATTTCGAGTGTGACCGAATCCTGCCTCGCCCGCAAGCTTGCCCGTACACCAATAGGCAACGTGATGTTGTTCTGCCGAACATGTCCCGAGGGAAGGCCGAAAGCAATAGGTACATTCAGGTCACCGATCGCGCGTACGATCACATCCTCCAGCGTGTAGTCTTGTCCGGCGGGCTGAACGCAATCGAGCATTTCGCCGAAAACGATTCCGCGCACCCCTTCGAACGCTCCAGCGTATTTCATTTGCATAAGCATGCGGTCGATCTGATAGGGTTTCGCACCGATGTCCTCGAGAAACAGGATCGTCCCGCCGGTTTCGATTTCATAACGAGTGCCCAGCGACGCCACCAGAATCGAAAGGCATCCGCCATAGAGCGTACCTTGCGCTTCACCAGCGACCAGTGTCTTAAATCCGGCAAATTCTCCCGACGCAAAGCTGGTTCGGCCGCTACCCTCCATTGCCGCCAGCCACGAGTTCACCTCGATCCCGTCCACCCGCGCGAAATCTTTCGTTGCCATAGGACCATGGAACGTAACCAACCCTGTTTCGTCGTTGATCCACGTTAACAGCGACGTTATGTCGCTATAGCCGACAAAGATTTTCGGATTGCGCTGAATGATGTCGAGATCGATGAAGGGCAACAAGTAGTTCGAGCCATAACCTCCACGCCCGCACATGATCGCGTGCACATCGTCGCGTCTAAACATCTGCGTGAGATCGCTAACCCGCGCCTCGGCCGATCCCGCAAAGTACAGGTCCTGATCCAGCACATGATTTCCGACCACGACTTCGTACCCGAGTTCACCCAACCGCGCGACTCCTGCCTCGAGAGATTCACGCCGAATATTGGAGGCCGGAGCGACAATGCCGATCGTATCTCCGCGACGAAGCGGAGGCGGCTTCAGGATGTGACGCTGCGCTGGCATCGCACTCATACTAACCGAACTTTCAACGAATTTACCTTCAGAGAAAGAATTCGCCGCGACCGAGAATCTGCGCCGGACCGGTGAGGAACATGGACTTACCATCCCACTCCAGAGTTTGTGGCCCGCCGGGGCTCACCACGCGCACAGGAGATTTCGCTCGTCCGGTATAGATAGCTGCCACCGCCGAAGCACAAGAGCCGGTTCCCGATGACAGCGTCTCTCCCGCGCCTCGTTCGAAAATGCGAATCTCGATTTCGTCAGGACTTTTAACTTTCACGAACTCAACATTCGTCCCTTGCGGGAAATCGCGATGTCTCTCGATCTCGGCGCCCTCGGCCTGCCAGTCCGCCGCAAAGTCGTCGACGAAAACGATGAACTGCGGATTCCCCACCGACAGCCGAATCCCGCGCTTCGTGCCTGCTCTCAGCTCGATTGACACTTCGCCATCGATCTTGGCTTCGCCCATGTCGCTGCGAAACTCAAACACTGTTTCCTGCCGGCGAACGAGTTCGCAGGCTTTTACCCCGGCATCGGTCAGAACCCGAATGACTGGCTGCGCGTTCCCTGAGGCGTTCTTCCAGGCTTGCCATGCAGCCGCACACCTCGTCCCATTGCCCGACACTTCAGCGTCCGATCCGTCGGAGTTGATCAATTGCGCATACACATCTGCCTTGTCGCTCGGGAACAGCCATTCCACGCCATCGGCCCCGACTCCCAGATGGCGATCGCAAATCTTCTGCGTGATCGTTTTGCGTTCAGCGTCGTCAGCTAACGCTCCATCGATCAGGATGAAGTCGTTGCCGCAAGCAGTCGCTTTGACGAAAGAAATCGAACGGTTCATGAGCGTTAGAACAGTGACAGCATGGCTTGGTTCTTAATCTTCAATCTGAAATCTGCAATCGCAATGCTGATCAGTGCGCGATGGTCGATCGATAGATCCTAATCGGATTCTGGCGCAACGTCCGCACCACGACAATTTCGTCCAGCCCCTCGGGGTGCGCCTTGATCGCTTCAGCGACCGGGTCGCCATCCGTCGCGATGATGAAGTCCGCCATACGCGCCGGATTCATCAGCGCCGATCCCCAATAGCGGTAGTTGCCTTCGTTGATCGTGCGCTTGAGGGGGAAAGCGATTCGCTGCAGCGCTCCACCATGTTGACCGAGATACATGAGCAACGTGGAATCCGGTGGCAGCAGCTCAATCTGTGCGGCCAGCTCTTTTTCCAGCGTGATGCGATCCGCGGCATTCACCTGCGCTTCCTTCAGCGAGAGCGGTGTCGCCTTCCACACTCCGTAATAGCTCCAACCGACAAACGCGATCGCCAGAAGCGCAAGCGCGTACTTTGCCTTCTGCCATGTAAACTTCCGCAGAAACAGATAGAGCAACAGCGATCCGAAGACGACAAATGCCGGAATCAGCTGCGTTCCGTAGCGCACGTTGTAATACGAGAACGGCCACCATTTTGGAATGAAAATCGGCACTCCGCCCCACGCCATCGAGATCGCATAGAAGAAGACCGGCACCCACAACAACAGCCACGGCCACAGCGGACGCAGGAACCCAACCGCCATCACGCTACCTAATAGCCCAGCGTACAACCAAATGCGTTCTGAACGATCAGTTGCGGCAACGTTCATCTCCGCCGACTTTACGAAGTACATCCCGGCCACGCGCGGAGCGCCCCACCCTGGATGATGCGGATCTCCCGGCTTGCGGCTATGCTGCTCGATGGCTCTTGCCGAATACGGACCACGCACAAACGACAGCGGATCGTCGAAGGTCAGCGCGTTATAAGTCAGCCAGATCGCCGGCGTCAGCGCCAGCAGTGTCACAAACGAAATTGCTGCTTTCCGCCAGGCGCGATCGAATAGAAAATGTAATGGTTCGAGCCCACTCCGCAGGCTGGCCGCAATCAACAGGCACAAGGCCGCGATCGCGTAAATCGTCGCGGCGAACCACCCGTCGTAGCGCGTCAACGCACCAAGGCAGAGGAACACTCCGCACCACACCAGCGTCTGCCGCGCGCGAGCATCGTCGCCGCGATAGAGAGACATCGCGAATTCAGCTAGATAAACCGTCGCCCAAATGAAAGACGCGAGATAGAGGACTTCCGTCATCGCCGTGGCTTGCAGATAGAGCAGGTTCGGATTCAGGGCATACGCGAACGCCGCGAACCATGCAACAAAGCGCGCTTCGCGCCGAAAATCCGGAAGCGAGCTCAACCCGATCCATACCAGCCGGAAAATTCCCACCGCGCCCGCGACAAAGGCCAGCATCGACGGAACCGACCCGCCAACTCCGGTCTGCCACATCTGCGTTGACCACACAAATGGCAACATCAACAGATGCGGAAGCGGCAGCCACACGGTTCCCAGTTGCAGCAAGCCTGGCGTTCGCGAATCCATCACGCGCCGGGCAATGTTCATGTGCGCCACGGCATCGCCGTAGAGCAGCAATTCACCGTTACGCGCAAAATGCAGGAAGGCAAGAAAGCTGATAAAGCAGGAAATGAATGCGACCATGCGGTAGTCGGCGAACCAGTCCGACCCGGCCGTCGCGGGCGCCGCATCGATGGTGCGCGGCAACCGCGCCCGTCTCGCCGGATCTTTCGGACTATTCAAGGTGCGTCAACTCGCGGAACGTATGGAACCGTTCGTTGATCTCGTCGCGTGTCACACTTTGCAGGCGGCGTGTTCCGAAATCTTCCACCGCAAACGATCCCATCACGCCGCCGTAAAACATTGCGCGCTTCAGGGTCTCGCGCGTCACCTCGCCCGCTCCGGCCAGGTAGCCCATGAATCCGCCGGCGAACGAATCGCCAGCGCCCGTCGGATCTTTTACCTCATCAATCGGCAGGGTGGGCGCGCGGAATGGATGTTTTCCCATTCCTTTGAACGATCCTTCGCCAAAGAAAATGGTTGCGCCGTATTCGCCGTGCTTAATTACCAGAGCCTTCGGCCCCATTGCGAGCACCTTCTGCGCCGCGCGCGACAGGCTGGGATCCTTCGCCAGCATCTTGGCTTCGCCATCGTTGATCAACAACACCTGCACGCCCTTGAGAGTTTGCACCAACTCGTCGCGCGTGATGTTGATCCACAAATTCATGGTGTCGCCGCCAACCAGGTGCACACCATTCATCTGCTTGCGAACATCGTTCTGCAGGCTCGGATGAATATTGCCAAGGAATAGATATTCCGTGTCGTGATACTCCTTCGGAATCTTGGGCTGAAAATTCTCAAAGACGTTCAGGTCGGTGAAATTCGTCTTCGCTTCATTGAGGTTGTCGCCGTATTCCCCGCCCCACGCAAACGTTTTTCCCGACGCGTGTTCCAGGCCGCGAGTATCGATCTTGCGCTTGTGGAACACCGCTTCGTGCTCCGGACCAAAGTCGTCGCCCACCACGGCGACTACGCGAACGTCGGTGAAATGGCTGGCGGCTAGCCCAAAGAACGTAGCCGATCCGCCAAGCTCGTGATCGACCGAGCCGGAAGGCGTTTTCAGGGAATCGAAAGCGACAGAGCCAACCACCAGGATGGACATCTCTACGCCCCCGCCTTCTGCTCGAAATATTTGCCAACGATCGGCCGCAGCTTTTCCAGCGTCGCCACCGGAATCTTGCTGCGATCGGTCATGATCGCCACTGCCAACGCCTGGTTGCATTTGCACGAATGCTCTTTCGGCATCGCCGCCACGGCGTGCTTCACCACGTTGCAGGCGTTCTCGGCATTCTTGTTCAGAACCGCGACGACTTGGTCCACCGTCACCGAATCGTGCTCCGGATGCCAGCAGTCGTAGTCCGTCACCATCGCCAGCGTCGCGTAGCAGATCTCCGCCTCGCGCGCCAGCTTTGCTTCCTGCAGGTTGGTCATGCCGACCACGTCCATTCCCCAGCTGCGGTAAAGGTTCGATTCAGCCTTCGTTGAAAACTGCGGACCTTCCATGCAGATATACGTCCCGCCAAACTTTCCAACTACCTTCGCCTTCTGGCATGCCGTGTTCATCACCTTTGCGACTTCGGGGCATATCGGCTCTCCAAAAGCCACGTGGGCGACGATGCCGTCTCCAAAGAAGGTCGAAATACGACGGTAGGTGCGATCGACAAACTGATCGGGAATCAGGAAGTCCGTCGGCTTGTGTTCCTGCTTCAGCGATCCCACGGCGGATAGCGAAAGTATGCGATCGACACCGAGCATTTTCATGCCCATGATGTTGGCCCGGAAATTCAAGTCGCTGGGCATGATGCGGTGGCCGCGCCCGTGCCGCGCAAGGAACGCGACTTTGCGCCCTTCCAACGTACCAAGAATGTACGCATCGGACGGTTCGCCAAATGGCGTCTCCAGCTTCACTTCGCGAACATCGCTGAAGCCGGGCATGTTATACAGACCGCTACCGCCGATGATTCCGATTTCTGCCTGCGACAATCATTTCTCCTGAGGATTGATGGGGAACTCGCGATTATACAAAAGCGGTCACAAGGTCCACTTGCTCGAAGTCTAGTGCGATCTCTTTTCCGCGATGGCCCCCTGCGCTGCGTCCCGTAATTTCGTTGACGTCGCCGCGTCGAAGCCTTCTGTCACCAGCACCAGGTCGCCCTGTTGCTGGATGAACACGTCTCCCTCTTCGGTCGTCCAGTGCCCCGTTTCGCCCGCCACCGCCTGAGCCTGCTTATATCGCTTCTGCAGCGACGATGCGTCGAGCTTCGCAAATTTCTCTGCCGCTTCCGGCGAACTCCACCGCGAAACATAGATCAGAGAAACGTCCCCCGGCTTCTGCGGCTTGGTCCCCTTCTTCGCCGCAGCGAAGTAATACTGGAACCGCCAGTCCGTGGACATCTTCAGCGCATCGCCCACCGGTGCTCCGTATTCCCGCGCCAGCACCGCGATATCGAATTCGCCGACACTGTCCACGTCGAACCGCTCCCAGTCGTGTCCCAGCAGCCGATCGAAATCAGGCATCGGCAGCGGGGGCACGACCTCCTTCTTGAGATAGGTCTGCGGCTCCATGATCTGGCGGGTGTCCGCCGGCGGATTCTGGAATGCCTCGGCGAAGGCCTGCTGCTTCGAGATCTTCAGTAGATCGAGCACAAAATTCAGACCGTAGGTGTACGGGAACTTCAAGTCTTCCTTCAGATAGAGCGGCGCCTTGCGCATGATCGGCGCGCCTTCATCGCTCAACATACCGGCCTGCAAAGCCCGCGCCAGATCCGGATTCGTCTCCACGCTCTGCCCCTGCGGAGCCAACAGGTAATCCACCATTACCGCTGCGGCCTGGCCCTCCATCAGGGCCACCCGAGCCGACTCGGCTTCGCTTGTCTCAACGTCGTACTTGCCAACCTTTTTCTGCTGGCCGTGCTTCATGAACTTCGTCAGATTGAAGTTCTGATCCTGCAAGGCATGCGTCAATTCGTGTGCCAGCACCGGCTTTTGCCCCTCCGGATCAAGCCAGTCAAGCAGATAGACGGTCTTCGTCTTCGGATCGTAATATCCCGCCACGGCCTCGGTGTAGAGCGCCAGCAGCGTGCCTTCCAGGGAGGAGTCTCGCGGAATCAGCCCGAACTTCTTCAGCACCACCTCGGCTTGGGTCAGGCGTTTTGCCGATTCGTCGTCCTTAAAGCTGTCGAGGAAATATTTCTCCACCTCTTTGCGGCTGGTCAGCTTTCGCTTCACCGGATGCTTGATCGGTAACCCAGTCGCTTCGCTGTCAAACTTCAGGATTTCATCAACCGCCTTGAACAGTTCCTCTGCTTCGGCCTGGCTGATGTGATGTTCTGGCTCCTGCGCCGATTGTTGTTGCTGCTGGCCCGATTGTGGCTGTTCGCCCGGTGGCGGAGGAGGCGGCTGTTGCTGCGAAGGTGTTTGCGCCAGCGAGAACGCAGCCAGCACCAGACAAACGAGAAGGGCGCGTAATGTTTTCACAGTCACTTCCAGCATGACACAGGCGGGTTACGAGTGTCATTTCAGGACTCTTGCGAACTGCCACAAGGCTCGCTAAGATGGCCCTGTTCCCGGATCAACTCTCCTATGCAGGGATCAGACCAGCGCGATACCGCCGTCCACTATTTCCGGCAGGCGTATGCCCTTCAGATGCAGGGCGAATACCAGAAAGCCATCGAACTTTACACGCGCTCGATCGAAGCCTATCCCACGGCGGAGGCCTACACCTTCCGTGGCTGGTCCTATTCTTTCCTCGGCGATTATGGCCGCGCCATCGAAGAATGCCTGACGGCCATCAAGGTCGATCCCGATTTCGGCAACCCCTATAACGACATTGGCGCCTATCTCATCGAACAGGGCAAACTGACCGACGCCATTCCGTGGCTTGAGAAGGCGATTCACGCCTCGCGTTACGAGTCGTACTGCTTCCCCTGGTTCAATCTTGGACGCGTCTACGAAAAGCGCTACCAGTGGGACAAAGCCCGCGAATGCTACGCCCGCGCTCTGGACGAAAGCTCCGACTACAAAGTCGCCGCCGTCGCCTTGAAAAAGCTCCGCGTCATGTGGAACTAGAACAAGCGCCAAATCAAAAATGAAAAATAAGCAGTGAAGGCTCGTTGCGCGGGACTTCGATTTCACTTCGTCTCGCGCTCGAAGTTCACGCCGTTCCGTTGCCCTTCAAACTTCGCGACTTACGCTTTGCTTCACTCGATAGGTTCCACCGCCACCGCTCGCGGTGCGTTTCTTTCCGGCATCTGCACCATCAGCGTCGCCGCCAGCACCAGGACCATGCCGGCGATCTGCGTTCGGCCCACCAACTCGCCCAGCGCCAAGGCCGTGATCGCGATCGAGAACACCGGCTCCAGGCAGCTCGTGATGATCGCCCTCGTCGGATCCAGATGATGCAGCCCCGAGAAGTACAGCGAAAACGGCAGCAGCACCGACGTGATCGAAAAGATCGCCAGGAATCCCCACTGCCGGCCCGAGTAGTGCGTCGCCAACACCTTCCACGGCGGATTCACAATTAACCAGAACGTTACGGTTCCCAGCAGAACATAGGCCAGTGCCTTCCATCGGTCGTATTGCTGCACCAGTTGTCCACCAAAGATGTTGTAGCAGGCGAAGGAAAGCGAAGCGAGCATCGCCGCCACGACGCCCACGCGGTTGATCCTCAATCCCGTGCCGCCAAAGACGTCGATCACCAGCGCAATCCCCACCAGCGCCAAACCCACGGCGGCCACTCGTTGTGCTGTCGCCTTTTGCAGACGTCGCGCCACCATGTACAGCAGTACCCAGACCGGCGCTGTGTATTGCAGGATGATCGCCGTTGCCACGTTCGTTTTCTGGATCGCCAGGTAGTAGAAGTAATTCGACGCCGCCACGCCCAAAACGCCGATCACCATCGCTCGCCGGAAATCCCGCTGTGGCAGCCGCATTCCCGTCCAGCCACGAATTGCCAGCAAGAACGGCGCCAGCACCAGCAACGAAATTGTCGTTCGGCTTTGCGCGAGAATCAGCGGATCGATCGGCGGCAGCGCCTGCCCGGAACCAAACAGCCGTCCGGTGAACGCTGCGCGACCCAGGGTGGCGGAAACGCCCCAGCAAAATGCGGCGGACGCGATAAACAGGTAACCGCGGATCGGATGCCTATTCGGCGAGGAGTTCTTCAAGTCGGTCGGGGTCAAATCCGATCATCACTTCTTCGCCGATCACCAGCGTGGGTGTCGAGCGGCTATGGTAGGTGTGGATGAGATCCTCAACTGCCTTCGGATCCTGGCTGATGTCTCGTTCTTCGTACGCAATCCCTTTCTCCGAAAGATGCCGCTTGGCCCATTGGCACGGAGGACAGCCAGGTTGTGTGAACAGAATTACCGTTTTTGCCATGTCTTGTTTCGAAGCGCGCATCCCCCTGCGCGTCACGCTATTTTATTCCATCACGATCTCGAAGCTGATCTCCGCCGTCTTCTTCAGCATCGCTTCCACCGAGCAATACTTCTCCACCGACAACCGCACCGCGTCCTCCACCGATTTTCGATTCACCTGGCCTGCAACCCGATACACTAACTTGATTTTCGTATAAACCTTCGGCGGCTGCGGCGAGCGCTCGGTATCCGCATCAACCTCGATCCGTGTAAACGGCTCGCGCTTCTTCCGCAAAATGGTCACCACGTCGACCGCCGTGCACGAACACAGTCCAATCAGCACCAACTCCATCGGACTGTTCGCAGTCTTCTCCGCCCCGGCATCCACGACGACCGCATGTCCCGAAGAAGCAGTACAAATGAATCGATCTTTATCCGTCCAAACCGCGGAAGCAGTAATCTCAGCCATGCTATTTAAGATTGATGATTTCAGATTGCCGATTTTTCTTTGAATTCTCCAGAGCTGTAATTCGCGTCGCCGCAAAAATCGCCGTCAGTTCTTTCGCTTCAGCTAGCAATTCGCTCACTCTTTCGTCAGGCATCGTACCAGCTTCCCTCATTAATTCGAGCCAGAAGACACTTTCGTCAGCCTCTTCGACGATAGTTCCCACTTTTGCAATGAACTCGGCTCTCGACCTCCCCCGGCACGCAGCTCGATAGTTTGCCGCGACCGAGGTGGAGCACCGTAAAAACTGATTCCCTAATACCCAGTATTCCTGATTTCGGGGCATCGCCCGAACAAATCGAACCGCCTGTGCCGCGAATTTCATCGTCCGAGTTCGGAGCTGTTCGGCCTTGGAGGATTGCATCGCCTAAATCTTCGGCCCAAGCACTTTAAAGTTCAGTGCCTCGCATCACATGCCGTGGAACTTGCTTTGACGAGGCCTTTAAATCTTCAATCTGAAATCTTCAATCTGAAATTTGTTTCCATCACCTCACGTTATCCGTGCTCGGCTCCGGATGGATCAGCACCCGAAACAGTTCCGGATCGAGTTGCTTCAACCGGATCTCCAGCGCCGTCATCAGATCGTGAACCTTCGACAGCGGCAGCTCATCCGGCATCGTGCAGTGGCACGACACGTATAGCCTGTCGCCCACCCGCTTAAAGATCACCTCGTGCATGTCGAGGATATTCGGAAACTCTCGCACCGCCTCTTTCATCCTGCGTTCGATCTCCGAATTCGAGCTGACCTGCTCCGCCGTCTCGATCGTCGAGGGTTCGCTCTCGATGTGCGTGAGAATCGAGGCAATCTCCGGCACCTTTCGTCGCATGTCGGCCTCAAGGTCCGTCACGCGATCGTGGGCTTTTTTTAGAGGCAGGCGCTCGTCGAGCTCGAGGTGCTGTTCCACGTGCAGGCGTCCGTGAAAATCCTGGATGCTGATGTCGTGCACGTTCAGGTTGCTCGACGTCGCCACCGCTCGAATGCGATCGAAGATATTCTCTGACGAGCCTGCACGAGCAACCGGATGCACGATCACGTCCGCATCCGGCAATATGTTTTCGACCATGTCCGCGACTTCGTGCGTTACCTGTTCCGACCGCTGAAATGTCACGCCCCGGTTCAGTCCGATCGAGAGATCGGCAAAATACCGGTTTCCTGCCCGCCGAATGCGTACGCGATCCACTTCCAGCACGCCATCGACCTTTGAAACTGCAACAATGATTTCGTTGCGGATTCCAGTTGGCGCCGCGTCCAGCAGCGCATCAATCGTCTGCCGAGCCAGCCGCCAGCTCACCGACACGACTACGCCCGCAACCACCAGCGCCGCCAGCGGATCGGCCGCCCTCATCCAGCCAAGATCGAGCTTTCGCCCAATTAGCACCAGCGCCAGTCCTAGAATCACCACCGAACTTGACCAGATGTCGGTCCGGAAATGGAGCGCATCCGCGAACAGCGCCTGGCTGTCGTACTTGTCGGCCACCCGCTTGAGAGATCGGGAACGCCACGAATCCACGATGATCGAGAATCCCATCACGGCAAATGCGGCGATGGATGGCTCAAGCTCAACCTTATGGAAGAAAAGTCGTTTCACCGCCTCCCATACGATCCACACGCAAGTCAGCAGCAAGAGGCCGGTTTCGATGAATGCCGAAAAGTTCTCGACTTTGCCGTGCCCGTACTGATGGTCCGCATCAGCCGGTTTGTCTGAGACTCGCACCGAAAGCAGCGTAATCATCGCCGCCACCAGGTCCAGCCCACTGTGCAGCGCCTCCGACAGAATTCCCAGGGAACCCGTCGTAATCCCCACGGTAACCTTCAGCAACGTTATACCGATGGCTGCCCAAACCGAATTCCTCGCCACTGCACGCTTTTCCGCGCGCATCTCGCCGGCCGTGTAAGTGGCTCCCTGGGACATTCCCTCGATTATCGCCGTTCGCTCGGAAGCCCGCCAAGGGGTCGTCATCAACTGTTAACGCCGTACCTGCTTGATCCAGCACAGGTTGTGCTACGATTTTTACGCCGATCCCCAATGCTTCGAACCCATTTGACGATCTTGGAGAAGTAAATGTTCAAAGCCCTTTTGTCCGCTTTGCTGTTATCTTGTCTCGCCCAGGCACAGCTCGCGCCTACGGTTCCCTCGCCTGCCAGGCCTGCGCAACCGGCCGCGCCGGCTCCGGCCGTGGAAGTTCCACCTAACGCGCCGGTTATCACCATCAATGGCTTCTGCCCCGATGCGCCGGCCAACACCGATCCGAAATCGCCCGAGTGCAAGACCATCGTGACGCGAGCCCAGTTTGAGAAATTGATCGACACGCTGAATGCGAAGATGCCGCCGCAGGCTCGCCAGAACGTTGCTAACGACTACGCGAAGATGCTGGTGCTCTCCTCTGAGGCCAAAAAACGCGGCCTCGAAGATACCCAGCGCTACAAGGATCTCGTCAACTTCGTCAAAATGCAGGTTGCCGCGCAGGAACTTCTGCACAGCATTCAGGATCAGTCCAAGCCTTCTGACGCCGAAATCGCAAAGTATTACGACGACAACAAGGCGAAGTATGAAGAGATTTCTCTGAAGCGCGTCTTCCTTCCCCGCAATAGCCCCGGCGCCAAGCCTACCGATCCGAAGCCGACCGACGAGGAATTGAAAGCCGAAGGCGAAAAGATTCGTACGCGGCTCGCCGCCGGCGAAGACTTCGACAAGGTTCAGCAGGAGATTTACACCGCGAAAGGCTACAAGTCTCCGCCGCCCCCCACCAGCATCCCGAATTGGCGTCGCGATGCAGTTCCGCCCGCCCAGGCTTCCCTCTTCGATCTGAAGCAGGGTGAGCTATCACCGGTCATGGTCGAACCCGCCGGCGCCTACGTCTACCAGATCACGGAGAAGAAAATCACGCCACTCGACAGCGTGAAGTCTGAGATCCAGTCGCAGCTTGGAAGCCAGAAGATGCGTGCCGAAATGGATTCCCTGACGTCTTCGATCAAGCCCGATCTGAACGAAACCTATTTCCGCGGCTTCTCTGGATCACCGATGGGACCCGGCATGGTTGGACCCGCTAACGCTTCTCCTCGCGTGAATCGGATGCCGAGTCCGGCCGCCCAAACGTCTTCTGCTCCCAAAGCTGCCGCGCCTAAAGCCTCGACGCAGCAACAGTGAGCACAGACGACAAACCGTCTGTTGTGGTAACGGGCATCTCCGGCAACCTGGGCTCGCGCCTGCTCCAGTTGCTCGACAGATTCCAGGTGATCGGGGTGGACATGGTTCCACCCCGATCCGGCTTCACGGGGCGCTTCGAAAGAATCGATCTAGGCCGCGAATCTGCCTGTCGCCAGCTGGTTCAGGTTCTCAAGGAATCCAGAGCACGCGCGATCGTCCATCTCGCTTTCGTCATCGACCCGCTCCGCTCCGGTGTGCTCGACCACGAGCGTATGTGGCAGATTAACGTCGCCGGTACAGCGCGCGTGATGGAAGCCATCACCGAAGTAAATCGTCAATCCGGCGCGGTCGACACGTTTATCTTCCCCAGCAGCATCTCCGTTTATGGCTCCGACACTCCCGGACCGGTGAACGAAACCTATTCCCTTCACGCCCACACGCTTCCTTACGCCATTCACAAGCAGGAATCGGACGAGGTCGTCCGCCGCCGCGCCGATACTCTTGGCGACTGCTCCACCTATGTTCTCCGTCCGTCGATCTTCACCGGCGCGACCGTGCAGAATTATCTGGTAGGAGCGTTGCGTGGCACCCCGAGCGGCAACGGTAAACGCGCCGAGCGTATGCGCAACGAAGGTAAGCGCCTGCCGCTTATCACGCCTGGGAAAAAATATCGTCAGACGCGATTTCAGTTCGTTCACATCGACGATGTCGCTCGCCTCATCGCCTATCTGCTGCATCGTCCCGCAACGCGCAAAAACGACCTCACCGTTCTCAACGTTTCCGGACGCGGCGAACCGATCAGCTTCGAGGACGCCGCAGCCCTGGCCCACGCTCGCGTCATGCAAGTCCCGGGCAAATGGATGATGCGCGAAGTCCTTAGCCTCTTGTGGAATCTCGGGATCTCAGGCATTCCGCCCGAAGCCATGCCCTACATGTGCGGATCGTATCTGGGAGACACGTCGCGTCTGAAGCAATTCCTCGGCCCCGATTATGAAAGGGTGATTCAGTACACCGTCGCCACGGCATTGCAGGATAGCTTCAAGAGCGAAGAGGCACAGGCGGTCACAGGCGGGGTTTAGAACGACGATCGGTCTCGAGCGATCAGAGTAGCAAATAGACGCGCACCGCCGGCGGGAAATTCTAACTACTGGCCACCAACTCCTAACTACTTTTTCCCTTTGTACAATCCCGCAATTCCAAACGTGTACGGCGTCCACGACACTTCGCGGAACCCCACCCTCTTCATACGCTCCAGCATTTCGTGCGGTTCTGGAAAGCGCGCCACACTCGCGGGTAAATACGCATACGGACCGCGCACTCCGGAAATCATCGTCCCGATCTTCGGCAGCACGTGCCGGAAATAGAACCGATACAATTTCCCCATTAGCCCCTTCGGTTCGCCGAAATCCAGTATCCCGATCTCGCCGTTCGCGCGCATCACGCGATAGATCTCGTTCAACCCGGCATCGTAATCCGCCAGATTCCGGAATCCGAATGCCGACGTTACAAGGTCGAACTGATCGCCAGGCAGAGGTAAATTCAGCGCATCCGCCTCCACCCATCGCAGCGACGTGCCTTTCGACTTCACCACCGCCCTCTGCAGCATCGCGTGCGAAAAATCCGCGCCCATAATCTGCGGCGACGATTCGCCGGTCCGCTTTCGCAGTGCAAAGGTCATGTCGCCGGTGCCGCAGCACAAATCCAGCACCCGCGCGTCGTTTCGCCGCAGGATGTGCCCGAATGTCCGCGACGCACGCCACCACCAGTAGCGATCGGTATTGAACGAGAGCACATGATTCAGCAGGTCGTATCGAGGCGCAATCGAGGTAAACATCTCGCGCACCGCTTTCGAAGCCGACTCGCGATCCGTCGCCCCCACCGGCGCTGCCCCGATCACGCGATTCTCCGTTTTAGCCGACGCTCCCATTCCAGTTAAGAGCTCCAACGCGAAGCCTTCAATAATCAATAGACACAATAACCAATCAACGATTCGGACTACACCGACTGCGAAAGGTAGCGCAACTCTTCCACTGCCTGCACAATTGCCTTCTCCGGCACATCTTTCACGATCTCCACCGTTCCCAGTTCCGTCGGCAGCACAAAGTGGACGACCCCATCTACCGTCTTCTTATCCATGCCCAGTCGCTTCACGATCTTCTTCCCGCGCGACTCCACTTTTGGCAGCGACGCGTACGCCAGAATACTGGCGATAATCTTCTGCGCCGTCTCCGGCGCCGTCTTCTGCATCGCCACCGCCAGCATCGATGCCGCCACCATCCCCCACGCCACCGCTTCCCCGTGCAGAAACTGTTTGTAGCGTGTTTCCGCTTCCAGGGCGTGACCAATCGTGTGTCCGAAGTTCAGAATCCTTCGCACATCGCCTTCGCGCTCGTCCGCCGCTACCACGTCGGCTTTCACTTGTACCGCCGCCGTTATCAACCATTCCAGCGCTTCCGGATCGCGCTGCAGAATCTTTTCGCGGTGATGTTCCATGTAGTCGAAAATCTCGCGTCGCCGGATCAGCCCGCACTTCAGCACCTCGTACAGCCCTGCGCGAAATTCGCGGTCCGGCAAAGTCACCAGCACCGACGGGTCGATCAGCACCGCCCGCGGATGATGGAACGTCCCAATGAGGTTCTTGCCTTCCGGAAGATCCACTCCCGTCTTCCCACCCACCGAGGCGTCAACTTGCGCCAGTAGCGTCGTGGGAATCTGGATCACTTCCACGCCACGCATATAGATCGAAGCCATGAACGCCGCCGTGTCACCGACGACTCCGCCCCCAAGCGCCACCACAACAGCCTTGCGGTCGGCGCCGTGCTTGACCATCTTGCGCGACAAGTCTTCGACGGTCTTGAATGTCTTGTATCGTTCGCCATCGGGCATTTCGAGCAGCGTGGAATCGAATCCTTCCAGCGATTTCGTAACCGCCTCGCCGTAGAGCTTCTTGATCGGCGCCGACGTCACCACGAACACACGTTTGCGGCCCGGCAGCAACTCCGCAACCTGCTGCCCTATGCGATGCAGAATCCCGTGTTCGATCAGCGCTGCATACGGTGAAGCCGGAATTTTGATCTCAACTTTTTGCACTGTTTCAATAATAGCCTAGTGGAAGGAGTCGGTTCCTTGAACCGTGAGTGTTACCATTTCAATGCGAGTTTCACGCGATGAAGAGCGTACCTTCGCAAACCGATTTTGTTATTGTCGGCGCCGGCATCGCCGGATTGCGCGCCGCCATCGAGCTTGCCTCCGACGCGCACGTAATCGTCCTCGCCAAACTCGAGTACACCGAGTCCGCAACACAATATGCCCAGGGTGGCATCGCCGCCGCGCTCAGCGACGAAGACGAAATCTCCCTCCACTTTCAGGACACCGTCACCGCGGGCGATGGACTCGTCAATCCCGACGCCGCTCACGTTCTCGTTAACGAAGGCCCCGAACGCATCGAGGAACTCATCGCCTGGGGCACGCAGTTCGATCGCAACGGAAGCAAGCTGGCCTTCACCCGCGAAGGAGCGCACAGCCGCGACCGCATCCTGCACGCGCACGGCGACTCCACCGGCCAGGAGATCGGTCGCGCTCTCTACTTCAAAGCCAAGTCGCTAAAGAACATCACCATCTGCGAATTCGAATTCGCCACCGAGCTCCTTGTCGAGAACGGACGCGTTACCGGTCTCACGTTGCTCGATCCCAACGGCACTCTCCATCCGGTTCGCGCCGCGGCCGTTTTGCTCGCCACCGGCGGGCTCGGCCACGTCTATAAGGAAACAACGAATCCATCCGTCGCCACCGGGGATGGCGTCGCCATGGCCTTCCGTGCCGGCGCCGAAGTCAGCGACATGGAGTTCGTCCAGTTCCATCCCACCGCGCTTTACGTCAAAGGTGCTCCGCGATTCCTGCTCTCCGAAGCCCTTCGCGGAGAAGGCGCCGTGCTGCGCAACGATCAGCTCGTCCGCTTCATGCCGAAGTATCACTCACTCGCCGAACTGGCGCCCCGCGACGTCGTTGCCCGCGCCATCGCGCATGAACTCGAAATCAGCCATAGCAAAGACCCGGTCGTCTACCTCGATCTGACTCACAAGAACGCCGAAAAGCTCAAGGCCCGTTTTCCCCGGATCTACGAAACCTGCCTGAAGTACAACGTCGATATCACCGAAGACATGATCCCAGTCCGCCCCGCTGCGCACTATTCCATGGGCGGTGTTCGCACCGATCTCGACGGACGCACCAGTCTCCCCGGTCTCTACGCCGCCGGAGAAGTAGCCTGCACCGGCGTTCACGGCGCGAACCGGCTCGCCAGCAATTCACTATTGGAAGGACTCGTCTACGGGTGCCGCGCCGCGCGCACCATGCTCTCGGAAGCGGAGCTCGTGGAAATCGCTCCCGACAAGAAGACTGCCCACGGCAAGCCTAACGGAATCGTTACGCCGCCGGCCAAAGCCGCGGAAGATTTCATCCGCCAGGTCCAGGACATCACGTGGCGCGACATCGGCATCGTGCGTTCCGGCAAGACCTTGAAGCAGGCCATCGATCAGCTCGAGGCCCTGCGCGAATCGTTGCCAAAAGAAACCTCACGCCGCGCTTTCGAAGCCAACAACATCTGGCAATCGGCTCTGCTGATCGCCCGCTCTGCCATGGCCCGCCTCGAAAGTCGCGGCGCCCACTACCGCACCGACTATCCCGAACACGACGACGTCAAGTTCAAAAAACATTCCGTCGTGTCAGCACAAAAAATCCGGTTCGAGTGAGAAATCTAAGAAGTACGATTTCAGATTTAAGATCGGAACCACATATTGCGGCGTGATTTTCAATCTTCAATCTGAAATCTTAATTCGCGACGTCACCTCACCACATACCACTCCGTCTGTCTCGGCACGAAGAACTTCCATCCCTCATCAGTCAGGTACGCCGGATCCTCTTCCATCACGAACACCTTCTGCCCATCCCACTCTGCCACCGGCGTGACGGAATTCAACTCGATCGAAATGTACGATCCCGCGCGCAACTTCTTCGCCACCGGCATCGCATCTGCCCGTTGTGCCGAACGATAGTCGATCGACGCTCCCAGTCCGTGCCCCTGGAATCCCAGCGGATGGCTATACACCTTCGCCTCGATTCCCTTCTCTTTCATCTCATTCATCACGTCGGTGTAAACATCACCCGCCGAGCGTCCCGGGCGCGAATACTTCACCATCGCGTCCTGCAGTGTGTTCGTATTGGCCAGGGCTTTCTTTAACCCTTCCGGTACATCCTTTTCGCCGTCGCGCAGCACGTAGGTCATCTTCTGCCAATCGGTGTTCAGCCCCATGTAGGTGATCCCGAAATCCAGGTGCACCACATCGCCCTTCTCGATCACCACCTCTTCCGGCGCCACCGCCAGGAATCCTCGCGACGTCTGGTTCTCCTTGCCCTTCCGCTGCACTCGCAGGTCCTGCTGGAACCACGTCGTCAGGTTTCGTTTGCCCATCTCGTCGTAGAGCCAGCGGCGCACATCGCCTACGGTGGTTTTTCCCGGCGTGATCACCTCGCCCGACAGCGCCCGCTTCGCCAGGATCTCCGTCACTTTAACCATATCGGTATACGTCGCAAACTCGTCGGGAAGACGCGTGTCCGAATATTCTTCGATCAAGTCTGCGGCGGGAACAAAATGACTCGCCGCATCGGAGCCCATCTTGTCCGCCAGGAACTTATACGTGTCGTTCGTAATGCTGCGTGTCACCCCGCGCGCGCCTCCGAACGAGAGCGCAATTTTCTTCGGGTGATACTGGTTGTAAAGCGCCGGCAGCACCTCGCTGGCCGGCTTCGGATCATCCGGCGCCTCGAAAAACTTCTTCACGTTCTCTTCCGCGAATCCCGTGATCGCCACTCTTCGCAGTCCCTGCTCGCCGGTATCGATGAAGATAAAAATATCGCGTCCGCCGGTATACGGCCGTGGTGGCGCAATGTACTGCGTCAGCGGGTCGTCATGAAACTCTTCATTCGTGATGATCCACCAGTCCACTCCGTGCTTCCGCATCAGGTCCAGGATCATCGCGTGCCGCTTCGTCAGCCACCCTTCGCGAACCGAAATTTGCTGAGACCACGTCAGCAGTTTCGGCTCCGGCGGAATCGCCATACTGTCTTTTTTCGCCGGAGGCTCCGCCAACGCCAGCGACGACGCAAGAATCACCCCCAACAGCCATCCACGCTTACACCTACCGATCATCACCACACCCCTTAGCCTATGATTTGTTTTATTGTCTTGCACGTGCGGTCTTGCTCTTGCTTTGGGAACTTGCGCGAAGATTCTTTGTTCCCTCGCGACTTCTGCGCGGAACCTGCTCCGTTCCAAATCGTCAATCGTCAATCTTCAATCTGAAATTGTTTTTCAAGCCGTCTTCTTCCTCGGAAACACCAGCGACGCTCCCACGCTGATCGCCAGCACGCCGCCCACCACCGCCAGTGCCACCGCTGTCGGCAGATGATAGTAATTCGAAAACAGCATCTTCATCCCAATAAAGCTCAGGATCACCGCCAGCCCGTAGTGCAGGAAATGGAACAGCTCCATCATCCCCGCCAGGGCAAAATACAACGACCGCAGTCCCAGGATCGCGAACACATTCGACGTGAATACGATAAATGGATCACGCGTGATCGCCAGCACTGCCGGAATCGAATCCGTCGCGAACAGTACATCCGTTGTTTCGATCATCAGCAGCACCAGCAGCAGAGGTGTCGCATAGAGCCCATTTTCGCGAACCAGAAATTTTCCGTCCACGTAATCGTCGGTCACCGGCATGATCTTGCGAAACCATCGCAATAGCGTGCTGTTCTCCGGATCCACATCCATTTCTTCGCTGCGCAGCAGCTTCGCGCCCGTGTAAACCAGGAACGCTCCGAAGACATAAGTGATCCAATGGAAACGATTGATCAGCGCCACGCCCGCCAGGATGAACACGAACCGCGCCACCAGCGCCCCAATGATTCCCCAGAACAGCACCTTGTGCTGATACTCGCCTGGCACTCTGAAATATCGGAAGATCAGCAAAAAGATAAACAGGTTATCGACGCTGAGCGATTCTTCGATCAGGTAGCCAGTCGTGAAGTCGAGGGCAGTCGTCTTTCCCCGCCAGAAATAGAGCAGCACCGCAAACCCGGCTGCCAGGCTGATCCAGAACGCACTCCAGGCCACCGCCTCCCGAAATCCGATCTCGCGCGATCCGCGATGGAACACCGTGAGATCCAGAACCAGCATCACCACTACGAAAGCGATGAACAGCAGCCAGACAATCAGGTTCAAGATTCACCCGCCACGGAGTCAATCCAGCACGCTGATCTCAAGTTCCCCGCAGCGCACTCGTCAAAGTTTTCAGCTCTCATGCGTACTCGGCATTAGAAACGAAAAGTGCCGATTCAGCCAACACCAACATGACGGGCCATCCTCTTGCGCCCAAGTTGCTATCACACCACCAGAGGGACCCATGCGTTCTCGTGCGTCGATCAAGTCTCATCCGCTCCATCCCATGCTGGTTGCCTTTCCCATCGGACTGCTGGTCACCAGCTTCATCTTCGACCTCGTCGCACAATGGCGCGACCTACCTTCTCTCTCCGCCGCCGCCTGGTACTGCGTCATCGCCGGACTCATTGGAGCAGCCATCGCCGCCATTCCCGGACTCATCGATCTCTTCTCCGTCGTCCCGCCCAATTCCAGCGCGCGCACGCGCGGCATCATTCATGGCGTCGTTAACGCTCTCGTGATCGTTGCATTTATTGCCGTAGCGGCTCATCGCGGATCGCCCGGCGTCCCCGCGGACCGGGCGTCCTTCATCCTCTCCGCTATCGGTGTTGTTCTGATTGGGGTTTCCGGATGGCTCGGCGCCAGCCTCATCTATCAAAACCAGATCGCCGTCGACCATCTTTATGCAAACGGCACCGAGGCGAAGCACATCATCATTCCCGACTGGAATCAGCCGGTCTGCAAGGCCTCCGATCTGACCGAAGGTCAACTCATGCTCGCCGAAATTCAAGGAGCTCGCGTCGCCGTCGGCCGCTGCTCGCAGGGTATTGTCGCCTTCAACGATCGCTGCAGCCACCAGGCAGGACCGCTCTCCGACGGAGCCCTCATCGGATGTGCCGTCCAGTGCCCCTGGCACGGCTCGCAGTTCGACGTCACCACCGGACGCGTCATCGCCGGACCCGCCGAGGAGCGCATCCAGCTCTACGACGTCGTCACCCGCGGCGACGACGTCTTTGTCTATCCCAAACGTGAAGAGAGGAAAGTTGGCGGGGAAAAGGAAGAAGCCGCGTAAACGCGTTGAATATTGTCGATCGACTATTGTTTATTGAAACCAGGCAAACCATTGCCGGAAGTGCTTTTCAAATATTCAATAGTCAATTTCAATCAACAATCGTCGGGCTAAATCACCAATCTGAAATCTTAAATCTTCAATTACGTGATTTGCCACACCACCTGCAGCACCACGTTCCCCACGATCTCCATGCTCTTGCCGCTCACTTTATCGATCGTGTCCTTGCTCGTGTGATGCCAGCTGTCATTCGGACCGTAGTCCATATCGATGATGTCCGCACTCGGCACGCCGAGTTGCACGAAGGGTAAATGATCGTCTTCAATTCCATTCTCAGTCGCGAAGAAGTGCGACGAGGTTCCCTGCTTCACCGCCGCTTGACCGACCATATCTTCCAGCCACGACGTCGAGTTCGTATCGCGCAGTACATCCAGGTCCGCATCGCCAATCATGTCCAGCAGCAGAAACGCTTTGATCTTCGGCAACGTCCCGTCAGCCTGCCACTTCGCCGCCAGGTGCCGGCTGCCATAGGTGCTGTCCGTCGCCGACCACTGCTGTACCGCTTCCTCGCCGTCGAACCACACCAGCCACACCGTCGGACGCCCTTCCTTGTGCTCACGCAGCACGTCCGCTAACGCCAGCGGTAACCCAGTGCTCGATCCGCCATCGTTCGCGCCAACATAATTCTTCAGCGGATAATTCGTGTCATAGTGCCCGCCGATCACCACGATCCCATCCCGCGTCCCCGGAAACTTCGCGATGAAGTTCGTCATCTTGAACGAGCCCGCCGGCGTCTGCGCGGTGAACGTGTCTTCTTCCAGCTCATCGTTCTTCAGGTGCGCGCGCAAATACGCTTCGAGCTTCTTGTGCCCCGCGCTCCCTATCGGACGCGGCCCAAACGCCACCACCTCGCGCGTGTATTGCATCGCCTTCTCGCCGCTCACCTTCGGAGCAGCGACGGCTGCCGCCGGTGCCGGGGCGGGCGTAGTTGGATTTTGGTTCAGGCTGACGTTCTCAGTCTGTGGCTGCAGCTCAGTCTGATGTACTTGCGCAGAGCCGGCCGCGGGATCTGATGCTTCGGATTTCCGCTCCGGCGAGCAGGCGCACGCTTCGGTGATGATAAGGATGATCGCTATTGCGGTTCGAATCGGCACAAAGTCAGTGTATAGGACGGAGCTTAAGTACGGAATCCGAGACAGTTGAACCTTCGCTTGTGATCAAAGTCACTTGTTCGTATCGACGGTTTAGTTAAGGTGGCATTAGTGCCCGACGACGATCTCGTTCAAATTAGGTCAGGGACAAACCAATCCGATATAACGCAAGTCCGTGCAATGGCCAAACTACGACACCTGGTTCTCAGCTCTCTGATTCTGTCCTTCGTTAGCCTCCAGGGCTGCAACAAGAGTGGCTCCGATTCTTCCGGGAACTCGGTTCAAGGAAATTCAGCGAATCAAACTTCCACAACCAACTCCCCCGCGCAAACATATGATCCTGGCACCTTAATCGAGGCACGGGAATCAGCCTACAACAGCATTTATGTGTACAAGTCCGGCCACAACATCAGTCTGACATTCGGGGTCAATCAGAAACTCTTTAGCGAAAGCCTCTACAACCCGACGGACGACCGGGAACTCCCCGCGCTCTACACGCAGTTTATGACCATGAGCTTGATTTATCCCGAGAAGATCGAATCAATCCTGGAAATTGGCTCGGGAGGAGGACGGACCGCATTCTACCTTCATCGTTATCTGCCGAATGCTAGAGTCACCAGTGTGGAGCTCGATCCGGCCGTAGTCGAGATCGCGCATAAGTACTTTGGAGTTAAGGACGAAAAAAACTTCCGAATTGTCACTCGCGATGGCCGGCTCTTCTTAGCGAACTCAAAAGAGAAATACGACGTGATCCTGATCGATGCATACCGAGGCACCTTCATTCCTTTCCATCTTCTGACAAAGGAGTTCTACCAGATAGTAAAGGCCCACCTCGCTGACGGAGGTGTGATGGCACAGAATATCGAGCCCAGCACCATGCTGTTTGACTACGACGTCAACACGCTTCACGACGTCTTTTCGCAGGTAGAGTTCTACGACGCGTGGATCGATGACAAAACCGGTGGAAATGTCGTTCTGATAGCGTTCGACGGTAAACCGTTCGACATCTCCGCTCTAAGAGAGAAGGCGGGGAAATGCGAAAAAGCCTACGCGCTGCGCTATGATCCGCGTCAGATGCTCTACCGACGCTTCACCTTGAGAAAGGTGATGAATGGCGATAAGCCTGTTTATGACGTCATTAACCAGTTTGGCAATCCCACGGTTGGGATCGACGAGAACGCAAAAACACTTACTGATGATTTCGCTCCCGTTGAGTCCCTGAAAGCCATAGAGAAGCATAATCGGAAATGGACAAACCGATAGCTCAAACCCCTGCGTCGATATTGATCTATGCAAACGCCTTCGTGATCGGGGGCGTGCTAATGGGCTTTGAGATGCTCGGCAGCCGGTATCTATTCCCGTATTTCGGAAGCGGAATAGCCACTTGGGCCAGTTTGATCTCTACAGTTCTTATCGCCTTGGCAATCGGCTACTTTGTAGGCGGAGCCGTAGTCGACCATTACCCTTCTGCTCGCGTTCTTTCGCTCAGCACGGTTGTCGCGTCCGCCTATCTAACGATGATTCCCAGGACAGCCGATCTTCTTATGCGTGACGTCCTGAAGTGGGTCGGCGAAGGCCCTCTGGGTGTCGTGGTCGCTGCTGTCGTTCTGTCGCTTGTTCCGCTTTCTTTGCTCGGCACACTATCGCCCGTTGCCGTTCGATTGTTGGTCACTTCCACCGACAAGACTGGCCAGGTGTCGGGCTTGGTCTACGGGATATCTACCTTGGGCAATGTCTTCGGCACGCTGTTCACGACCTTCGCCTTGATACCGGCTATCGGCACCCGTTTGATCACCTATCTGTTCGCTGCAGTCCTTGCCGTTTGCGGACTGACATTGTTCTTCGCTCCCACATGTTTCAGGAACAAGGCGGTCGCCGCCAGTTCTGCTCTAGAAATCGCTGTTGCCGATTAACCTTTGGTCACTTGGTTTTCGAACTGACGATAGCAGATCACAGAGAACAGCTTACTGACAGGTTTCCTGCTACGCACTACCCACTTCTTTTCTCTTTCTTCTCGTCGGATGCACCATCCATGCCACGCCAATGCTCAGGAAGTACAGACCCACCATTGGCGCCGCGAAGATGCACATGTTCATGATGTCCGTCGTTGGAGTCACGATCGCCGCGATAATGAAGATCACCAGGATCGAATAGCGCAGGTTGTTCCACATCCATTTCGCGCTCACCACCCCCATCAGCGCCAGGAAAAAGACGAGGATCGGCATCTCGAACACCACGCCGAGCCCGATGATGATCGTCATGAACAGGTCGGTGTATTCGCTGATCGTAATCATCGGCTGAAACTGTTTGCCGTAGTTGATCAGGAAATCGAGCGCCGCCGGATACACCATCTTGTACCCGAACGCTCCTCCCGCAATGAACAGTAATACCGTCGAGAACATGAACGGCAGCACGTAACGCCGCTCGTTCTTGTACAGTCCCGGCGCGATGAAGCCCCACACCTGGAACAGCACCCACGGCGACGCCACGAACAGCGCGGCGATTAGGCTCACCTTCAGGTACATGTTGAAGGGTTCCGTCGGATTCAGATAGACCAGCTTCTGGTCCATGTGATTGTTGCGCAGCGCCTGGATCACCGGCGCCTGCATGAACCCGTACACTTCGTTGTGGTAGTTCCAGCACAGGGCGAACGCCACCACCACGCCGACCACCGACCAGATGATCCGCTTCCGGAGTTCCTCGAGGTGCTCGAGAAAACTCATCGCCGACATTTTTTCTGTGAGCTTTTCGCGGGCGGCCGTCGCCACCGTTTCCAGATCAGGCATTTTCGCCCTTCACCGCTGAGCCGTTCATCCCATTCCCATTCGCGGCATTCGCCTTCGCGGCTTGCGGTGTTACCTCAGGCACATCGATCAGCTCGTTCGTGGGCTCAGACGTCGTCGAGGTGGGACGAAACTCCAGCCCAAACGTGGTGGGATAAATCTCCGCCGCCGGCGGCTCCGGCGTCAGCGGCTTCGCCTCGCCGTTCGTGGGCGGCAGAATAGTGGCACTCGGCGGAGGCTCCGCAACCTTCGTCTCTTTCGCCAGACGTTCCCTGGTTGCCTCAGCCTCAATCTGCCGCATCTCCGATTCCAATTGCCACTTGAACTCGTTGCTGGCGCGCCGGAACTCGGCCAGGATTTTACCGATCTGGCGTCCGATTTCCGGCAGCTTCTTGGGCCCGAAAATAATCAGGGCAAGAAGGAAAATGAACGCCATTTCCGAGAAGCCGAGATTCATAGGTGCCTCTCATCATACTTCGCCATGCTAACCACGGCAATGTGACCCACAGCACCCGCCGATGTTCGCCCAACCATCGCCATCGGGTTCAGGTTTGAGTTGCCCCGGCGGCCAAACTTTCCGTAACTATCCGTCGTTGAGGACGTCTAATTTCCTGTGTGAGCTGGTGTGCATCTAAGCAGTAAGGTGTACTTTCGAGATGTCCGGAGAGGCCAAAATCCCGTGCTATACTTCAAGTTAAGTTAGTCGGGTTGAGGCCACTTCGTTCGCAAGCCAGTCTCGCCTGAGGGAATCAAAATCGATGGTTCGTAGTTCTCGCCGCGCTCTTTTCCTCGTCGCCTTTGTCATCGTTCTTTGTGGTTGTCTTGGAGCTCTGTTTGGCCAGCGCGTCAGCGCCAATGCCTCCACCTCCGACGCCGACATTCGCGACAGCCTTCGCACGTTTTCGCAGGTTTACGACGTAGTCGAGCAAAACTACGCCGAGCCCGTCAGCGCCGACAAGGCCATTTACAACGGCGCCATTCCGGGCATGTTGCGGGTGCTTGATCCGCACTCCAATTTCTTCGATCCGAAGGCCTACTCGCTGCTGCGCGAAGAGCAGCGCGGCAAGTATTACGGCGTCGGCATGCAGGTCGGTCCGCGCAATAACAAGGTCATCGTGATCGCTCCGTTTGTCGGAACCCCGGCCTACCGCGCCGGCATTCACCCCGGCGACGTGATTATCGCGGTCGATGGCAAGCCCACCGACAACATGAATACCCAAGACGTGGCAGAGTTGCTCAAAGGACCCAAGGGCACTACCGTCCGCATCACCATGTTGCGCGAAGGCACGCCCAAGCCGCTCGAGTTCTCCGTCGTTCGCGACGAGATTCCCCGCTACTCGGTTGATCTGCACTTCATGGTGCGTCCCGGTATCGGCTACATGCACGTCTCCGGATTCCAGGAGACCACCGAGCACGAAGTCCAGGACGCCCTCGACCAGATGGGCGACCTCCACGGGCTGATCCTCGACCTGCGCCAGAATCCCGGCGGACTCCTCAGCGAAGGCGTCGGCGTCGCCGACAAGTTCCTCCCCAAGGGAGCCGTCATCGTTTCGCACCACGGCCGCTCTTCACCGGAAAAGGTTTATCGCGCCGCACACGGCAACGGTGGCAAGAACTATCCCATCGTCGTGCTGGTGAATCGCGGAACCGCGTCTGCCGCTGAAATCGTCTCCGGCGCCCTTCAGGATCACGATCGCGCGCTCATCATCGGCGAAACCACCTTCGGCAAAGGTCTCGTCCAGACCGTCTATCCGTTGAGCGAGAACACCGGACTGGCGCTCACCACCGCCAAGTACTACACGCCCAGCGGACGGCTCATCCAGCGCGACTACAACGGCGTTTCGCTCTACGACTACTACTACAGCCGCGACAACAGCGACGCCGACAACAAGAACAGCGACCGCGAAGTGAAGACCACCGACAGCGGACGCACCGTTTACGGCGGCGGCGGAATTAACCCCGACGTTAAGGTCGCCACGCCGAAGCAGAACCACTTCCAGGACACTCTGCTTCAGCACTACGCCTTCTTCAACTTCGCCAAGCGCTACACCATCAACCACCAGGTCCAGAAAAACTTCGCCGTCGATGAGCCGGTCATGCAGGAATTCCGCAAGTTCCTCACCGACGAGAAGGTTCCCTTCACCGAACAGGAACTCGCCGAAGTCAACGATTGGGTCCGCTCCAACATCAAGAGCGAAATCTTCATCGACGCTTTCGGCCAGGAAGAAGGACTGAAGGTTCGCGCCGAAGCTGACCCGCTGGTCCAGAAGGGATTGGAACTTCTGCCCCAGGCGAAGGAACTGGCTGACAACGCGCGCAAGATCATGGCCGACCGCAACAGCGCCCGCAACTCCGCGCTCGCAACGGCCACCAGTAACCGCTAACTTCTGAGTTTCAACCATGTGGGACGGACATCTTGTCCGTCCTTTTTATTTGCGATTCCGGAGCAGCTCGGGCCGACATTCCTGTCTGCTTTTTTGTCATTCCGACTCCGAACGGAGTGTGAGGTGAAGGAATCCCTGCCGCTCGCGTAGTTGATCTAAATTCGCCGTCGACCCCTGCCCTCAACCCAATCCCAGCGAAGTGAAACAACTTCTAGCCCAACGGGCAAGGGTTGGGTCTCCGATAACAAAATATTCTTTCCCAGGGCGGAGCGCAGCTCCGCGCCCTTCGCGAACTGGGCCCGTTTTTCCCAGTCTTCCTCCGCGAACTCCGTGAGCTCGAAACTCCGTGTTTTCCCTTCGAATTCCGTTTCAGGAAACATTTTGTCAACTCCCGAAAATCCCGATTTTCCCCGTAACCCACTCGTTACAAACCAAATAGAAAGTCCGTGAATTTGGCACTGCACCCCATTGAATTCAGTACCATTAAAAATAGAGAGGAAATTAAGGTCATCCTGGCGAGGCGCAGCGAACGATTGCCTTGGAAACTCGCAACTGAAACTTGAAACTGATTTTCTGGGGTTGTCCGGCAGCTAAGTCTTTTGTTTCCAATGACGGGCTGTAAGTCGTTGATTCCATGGGAGGGTAGGGTGCTTTTTTATTTTCAGCGGAAACGGAAGATCCGACGTGGCTGTAACTTCTTTGTTTAGAAGATCTTACCCACATCTCGCTGAAAACAAGGATCTTATGAAACTATCTATCATTAAGTTATTTATTTTCAACAAATCGACCCCCCAGGGGGGAGGAAGTGTACCCCAAGAGGAGAAACGCGAAACAGCAAGCAAGTACTATTTGACTACTATCAAGTCAGGAAGAAATCATGCGGCTCTCATCGTTACACGCGGATGCGGACCTGCCACCCCATCAGTAGTGCAGCTGCATCCGCTCTTTTCCTAACTCAGTTCGAGCCCAAGTTTCAGTGCGCCGGCGCAACTACGATTTTCGACACCGTTCCTGCCAGCGTGACTGTGGCGGAAGGCATCGCCGTCAGCGCACCAGTGCTGGGATCGATACGGAACTCCACCAACTGATCCGGATCGCAACAACTGAACGCGCTCGTATATTCATTCTCGTTGCCGAAGAGAAATGTACCCGAAGGATCGACAGCCATGTAACGGCTGCCCGCATTGGACACCTGTGAAAGTATCTCTTGCACCGGCATTCCTGGCAGCATCGCCAGATCGCTGGTCGACTGGTTGGGTGAGAACGAAAATCCCGTAAACGAATAACTGGCTCCGCCAACGTACAGAAAGTCGCTTTGGGGATCGATTGCCGAAGCGTCGAAGCTCGGACCAGCACCGGTATCGACGGTCGATCCCGGTAACAGTGTCAACGCTCCCGTGGAAGAATCGATGGAGAACACGGTAACGGTGCGATTGCCGCTGTCGGCCAGAAACAAGTGCTGGCCGGAAGAGTCGATCTGCAATGTGAGCCATTGTGGCGCCACGCCGACCTCGCAGATATTCCTCTGAAACGTGAACGGACTGCCCGTCACGGGCGTTAACGCTCCCGATGCGGAATCGATGTGGAACGCATAAACGTTGGAGTTAAACAGACCACAGGCCAGGTTTTGCAGGTTGCCGACCGGAAGACCATCGCTGGCCGTAAAAAGAAAGTTTCCGCTCGGATCGATGACCGCGCCATAACTGAATTGAGGCTGGACGATTCCGCCCAAGCCGCTGAAGACCAGCGTGCCGTCACTTTGAACCGAGAAGATGCCGATTCCGTTGTTGTTTATGTTGTCCTGGTAATCATTCGACAGATAGACGAATCGGCCCGACGGATGGACTGTAACGTTCGACGGTCCCGGTGCGTTCGGGTTGGCAGCCGCCAGCGTCTGCAACAGGGTCGGCGCACCAGAGTTCGGATCGAGCGAGTAAACCAGCAGGAACGAAGGACTGTCGACGAAGCTGCCACCGACGGTTCCCTCGGCAATTACATAGGCATGCGCGCCGTCAGGCGACAGCGCCATGTCGCCTGCGCCGGCATAGTTCACCGTGAATGGCGATCCTTGAACGGGAGTGAGAGCTCCGGAGTTAGGATCAAGCGTGCGCACATCGAGGAAGCCCGTGGTCTGGACGCTGTTGTTGCCGAACATCTCACTGGTGCCGCTGACATAAACGATGGAAGCGCGCTGGCTGGTGCTCGGAGTATTTGTCCCCGCTCCGCTTCCAGTGTTCCCCGCCCCGCTTCCACCTCCGGTTGTTCCCACCGGAGTCGGAGTCGGAGTTGGACTGGCGCCGCCGCTGGTCGGACTTGTGGGACCTGGGAAATTCGTAAACCCGGAAACACTCGTCGAAGAGCCGCAAGACGTCAGGACGATCAGGCAGAACACGAACGCCGAACACACGATCGATCGAAAGGCTCGCATGAGGCACTTCCTAACTCCTGCGTTCTGAATCTTCGCGAACAGGCGAAGAAACGCGCGGTTCTATTCGTCTGAGGATCGTTTCTGCGGGATGAGAGTTAGGACCGAGAAGTCAGGTTGCCAGCAGCGACGACGCCGAGCTCTGACACCGTTCACTCAGATCGCGAGCAAATCGCGTTTAGCTGGAAGCAGAGATGGCGATCAGTGCAGGAATTGAAATTCAGCGAGGCCGTCCCAGATTAACTGCACCGCGATGGCGAGAATCAGGAAGCCAAAAATACGGTTGATGGCTCCGGCCGCGGTGGGACCGAGACGTGCGACCAATGGCCCGCCGAGGCGCAGAAAGAGATAGACGGTGAGACCGAGGCCGGCGATTCCAACGATCATTCCAACATAGCTGAGGGCGCTGCTGGTGGCAGCCAGCCCCATTACCACTCCGATGGAGCCGGGGCCCGAGAGCATCGGCATGGCCATGGGGGTAAGCGAGATGTCTTCCTTGGTGGCGGCTTCGTTACCTTCAGCGACGGTGACGCGATCGGTGCCGGTGACCATTCCCCAGGCGGAGTGAGCGACGATGAGGCCTCCGGCGATGCGGAGGACGGGCAGGCTGAGTCCGAAGAAATGCAGGACGAACCGGCCGAGGAAAAGAAAGAAGACCAGGATGACGAAGACGTAGATGGCGGTTTTCAGCGCGGAGACGTTGCGTTCACGCTCCGTATATCCGCCGGTGAGCGCGTAAAAGAAAGGTACGCCGCCAAACGGGTTCACGATGGGAAAAAGGGCGAGGAACGTACCGATCGCGGCGGTGGGCAGGTCGTGAAGAAGGCGGAGCATTCGAGCTCAGGAAGCATACCATCAGACGATCTGTTGATCTGATCGCCAGATGTTCCGTGTCCAGATTTCTGGATTCCCCCGATTTTGAAAGCGGGCAAGTTTCGTGTCTTCTGCTGCTTACCGAATCCGAGATAGACGATTCCAAAAATGGAATTATCGCGGTTGAAAAACTGATAGAATGACATAACTATTTGTTTCCTAAAGGTTTAGCGGAAACGTTTTTGAGTTGGAAACTGGCACATCGGTTGCAAGATAGAAAAGTGGAAGGGACAGGTGTCCCTGAACGGATAGCCGTTCCAGCCCAGCCGATGACCAAGGACTTTCAAGATCGCTTCCTCGCGGTGCTCCTTTTCATGTTGACTGCCGCGGCGACGGTTTTTGCCTGGTACAACTTCCGGGTCGAAGGCCGCTTTGAGGTTCCGTCGGACGGCGTCTGGTGGGTGGAGCACGATGGCCGGATCGTAGCGCAGCGGGTGGAGGTTGATGGGCCCGGCATGCGCGGCGGCATCCACGTAGGGGATGTGGTCACGGCCGTCAACGAAGTGAATGTCCGCAATGTCGGCGGGTTGACGCGGCAGCTCTATCTCGCCGGGATTTACTCGAAAGCCACCTATTCCCTGGAGCGCGGGCGCGTGCCGGTAACGGTGCCGGTGATCCTGGTTCCGTTCGACAAATCGATCAACTCGGGCTTGCGGTTGATCGCACTGATTTATCTCGGCATTGGTCTTTACGTTCTGTTGCGACGCTGGACAGCGCCCCGAGCGACGCATTTCTACCTGTTTTGCCTGGCGTCGTTCATCTTCTATTCGTTCCACTACACAGGAAAGCTGAACCTGTTCGACTGGACGATCCTGTGGGCGAACATTGTCGCCGAACTTTTGCAGCCGGCGCTGTTCCTGCACTTTGTGCTCACCTTCCCCGAACCGAAACGGGTGGTGCGCGAGCGCCGCTGGCTGGCACCGCTGCTCTACGTGCCGGGCGTGGTGCTGCTGGCACTGCACGTTGTCACGGTGCAATGGCTGGAGCCGAGCGAAGTATTGCGGTTCGCCATCGATCGCGTGGAGATGAGCTATCTCGCCGCGTACTTCCTGATCGCCGTGGGGGTGCTGTGGCACAGCTACAAGTGGGCGGAAACGCCGATCCTGCGGCAGCAGATGAAGTGGGTAACGCGCGGGACGACGCTGGCGATTGTTCCGTTCACGCTGTTCTACGTGATTCCGTATATGCAGGGCAGCGCACCGACGACACTGATGAAGGTGTCGGTACTGTGCCTGGTGTTCCTGCCGCTGACGTTCGGCTACGCCATCTTCCGCTACCGGCTGATGGATGTGGACCTGATTTTCAAGCGCGGCATGGCGTACACGCTGGCCGCAGCGGCGATTGCGGGCATTTACTTCGCGGTGGTGGGCCTGGCCGCCGAAATCGTTCACACCAAGCTGCCAAGCGCCGGACCGGCGGGACTGGTGGCGGCGATCGTGGTTACGGCGCTGCTGGCCGATCCGCTGAAAAACTGGTTCCAGGAGAAGCTGGACCGCTTCTTCTACCGCAAGCGTTACGACTACCGGCGGACGCTGATCGAATTCGGGCGTGACCTGAGCTCGCAGATGGACGTGGAGCGGATGCTGGGTTCGGTGGTCGATCGGCTGTCGCGAACGCTGCTGGTGGCGAGGATGGCGATCTTCCTGGCGCAGGACGATGAAGACCGGTTCGAGCTGGCGAAGTCGTTCGGGATCACGGACACCGGCAACCTGGACTTGAGTTTCCTGACGGTGCATCGCCCGGAGGAAGCGGCCGGTCACTTGTTCTTCGACAACACGCACCAGGTTGTGCGTGAGACGCCGGGCGCGCAGCATACGATCGGCAAGCTCGACCTGAACTATTTCATTCCCTGCACGGTGCAAGGCAAGACGATCGCAATCCTGGGATTGGGCAAGACGCAGGATGGCGACTTCCTGTCGAGCGAAGATGTGGAGCTGCTGGAGACGCTGGCGGGATATATCGGGATCGCGATCCAGAATGCGCGGCTATACGCGTCGTTGCAGCAGAAGGTGGTTGAGTACGAGCGGCTGAAAGACTTCAACGAGAACATCGTGGAGTCGATCAGCGTGGGCGTGCTGGCGGTGGACCTGGATGATCGGGTGGAGTTCTGGAACTCGCAGATGGAAGTGATGTTTGCGACTCCGCGGGTGGAAGCCCTGGCACGACCGATCTCGGAGATATTCCCGACGGCGTTTGCGGAAGAGTTCTATCGCGTTCGGCAGACTCCGGGCATTCACAACCTGTACAAGTTCCGGCTGACGACGCCGGCCGGCGATTCGCGAGTGACGAATGTTGCGATCGCGCCGCTGGTGACGAAGCAGTTCAACGTGATCGGGCGGCTGATCATCGTGGACGACATCACGGAGCGAATCGAGTTGGAATCGCAACTGTCGCAGGCGGAGAAGATGTCGTCGATCGGATTGCTGGCCGCCGGCGTGGCGCACGAAGTGAATACGCCGCTGGCGGTGATCTCGTCGTATGCGCAGATGCTGCAGAAGCAGTTGAATGGCGATGAGAAACGCGCATCGCTGCTGGACAAGATCACAAAACAGACGTTCCGGGCGTCGGAGATCGTGAATTCGCTGCTGAACTTCTCACGCACGAGCGGGACGGAGTTCGCGGCGGTGGATTTGAACAAGATCATCCATGAAACGCTGGCGCTGCTGGAGCATCAATTCAAGACGACGCAAGTGCACGTGGAGCAGGAACTGCTGGAGGCTCTGCCGCCGATCTACGGGAACGCCGGCAAGTTGCAGCAAGTGTTCCTGAACCTGTTCCTGAACGCCAAGGACGCGATGGCCGGCGGGGGCACGCTGAAGGTAAACACTGCGAACGGCGACGGCGTGCGCGTGACGATAACCGACACCGGCAGCGGCATTGCCCAGGAACACATTCAAAGAATCTACGACCCGTTTTTCACGACGAAGAATGGCGTACGAGAGGGACGCAAAGGAACTGGTTTGGGACTATCGGTAACGTACGGAATCATCCAGGAACACGCGGGCAAGATTCAGGTGGAGAGCCAGGTTGGCGAGGGGACGACCTTCTACCTTGATTTCCCGCTGATGAGGAAGGCTGTCAATGTCTGAGTCGGCTGTGATCGCAAGACATCCCCAAATCGCGGACGGCAGCGGAACAGCGTCGATCCTGATCATCGACGATGAAATCGGCATTCGCGAATCGCTACAGACGCTGCTCGAACTGGAAGACTACCGCGTAGAGACGGCGGACACCGGCGAAGAAGGCCTGAACAAAATCGCCGAAGAGCCCTACGACCTGATTCTGCTCGACCTAGCGTTGCCGGACCGCAATGGACTGGAAGTGCTGCGCGATATTCGCGACCGTGATCCGTCGCTGGCGGTCATCCTGATTACCGCCTACGGCACGGTCGAGAATGCGGTGCTGGCGATGCAGGGCGGCGCCTCGAACTTCGTACAGAAACCGTGGGACAACGAAAAGCTGCTGGCCGACATTCGGGCGGCGATTGCGCGGAAGCGGGCGGAAGAAGAGAACATCCAGCTCAAGCGCGCGCTGAAGCAGCGCTATAACTTCGAGAACATCATCGGCAAGAGCGAGCCGATGTTGAAGATCTTCGATCTCGTTGGTCAGGTGGCGCCGAGTCGCTCGACCATCCTGCTGCAAGGAGAAAGCGGCAGCGGCAAGGAACTGATCGCGAAGGCGATCCACATGAACTCGCCGCGCAAGGACCGGCCGTTCGTGCCGGTGAACACCGGCGCCATGCCGACGGACTTGCTCGAGTCCACGCTGTTCGGACACGTGAAGGGCGCCTTCACCAGCGCGATCGCGTCGAAAAAGGGACTGTTCGAGATTGCCGATCGCGGCACGCTGTTCCTGGACGAAATCGCCACCATGGGAATGGATACCCAGGCGAAGATCCTGCGCGTGCTGCAGGACAGGAAGTTCATGCACCTGGGCGGCGTGCAGGAGATCCAGGTGGACGTGCGGATCATTGCCGCGACGAACGTCGATTTGCGGCAGATGGTAAAAGAGGGCAAGTTCCGCGAGGATTTGTTCTATCGCCTGAACGTGATTTCGATCGACCTGCCTCCGCTGCGCAACCGCAAGGAAGACATTCCGCTGCTGGTGGGACATTTCCTGGAAAAATTCGCCAACGAGAACGACCGTTCGGTGGCGCACATTTCGCCCGAAGCGCTGCGCTGCCTGATGGATTATTCCTGGCCCGGTAACGTTCGTGAGCTGGAAAATGTGATGGAGCGGGCGGTGGTGCTCAGCTCCGGCTCGACCATCGGGGTCGATCTGTTGCCGGACAACATTGTTGGGCGTACGGCCGGATTGCAGTTGCTGGAGCATCGTCCGGACGCCTCGCTGTTCGAGCTGGTGGAAGAATGCGAACGGCGTCTGATTGTTGACATGCTGGAGAAGTGCACGTGGAACCAGACGGAAGCCGCGGAGAAGTTCCGTATTCCGCTTTCCACGTTGAACCAGAAGATCAAGCGGCTGAATATCGAAATCCGAAAACGCACTCGCGACTGAGAGTTAAACCCGATACCATCAACGTTACTCCGTGGTTATTATTCTTTCGGACATTGTCCAAGTCCCGCGCAAGACGATAAAAAGGTAGGCGATGGCGCACCGCACAAACCGGCTGGATTTCGCCGTGCAGATACGTCCGGGGGAAAGTCCGGCGGCAGTTGTGGTGTCGGTGGCGGGGCCGCTGGTGCTGGACCACCTGGTGGAGATCCAGGAAATCTGCATGAAGCGGGTTGAGCCGCTTCTGATCTTCGACCTGGCGAAGCTTTCGTACCTGGACTCGGCGGCGGTCGGGTTCCTCGTCCATGCTTACGTTTCGCGGGTGAAAACCGGCAAGACCCTGGCGCTATGCGGGGTTGCAGGAACGGCGAAGAAGATCCTCGATCTGGCCCACGTTTCGCCGTTGTTCGGAATGTATCGCAATCCGGAAGACGCCGAGGCAGCATTGATCAGCCGCATTCATCCGGCACGGGCGTAGCTTTGCACCATTGTTAATTTTCCGTTAATTCCCGCCTCTGGCTCTTGCTCGTACCAATCGCAGCCAAGTAAAAGAAGGTACTCAGGAGCAACCCAATCCCATGGCGGAAACCCGACCCTTCGAGTTGGCGAAACGCGCCGGAAGCGTTCCCGGCTCAACCATCATTACAGCAGCAGGCCCCCTGGTACTTGAACACCTGTTTCGCTTTCAGGAAGCGTGGCGCTCAGACGAAGGCGATATTCTGATCTTCGATTTGAGCGGCACGGTTTATATGGATTCGTCGCTGATCGGCTCGCTGGTGAATGCGCACGTTCACCGCACGAAGACGGGCCGGAAGATGGCCCTGGCGGCGGTTCCCGACAGGGTGAAGCAGATCCTGGCGGTGACCAAGGTGGACATGCTGTTCAAGTTTTATCCGACGGTGGAAGAGGCGGAAGCGGCCTTGGCGGGCGCGAAAGCACACGCGGGATAAACAGCTTTTCGAGATATTTGTGCTGCGGGCACGGCTGAGGCTGTGCCCTTTCGCTTTTGGGAAAAGAATGTCAGGGCACAGGGAAGCAATCGAGGTCGTTGGCGAAGGTGAGCGGTCCGGAATAGCGTTTCCTGATTTCGGATTCAGTCTGCGCTTCTTTTCCTAACGTCCGCAGCATGCGATGGGACAAAACCAAACTTTTCACGTGAGCTTCTGCCGCGATTTCGCCGATCACCGACGGAGGCATGTGAAGGTTTCTTTCGACACCGGTTGCGCCTTCTTGTACGGCATTGTGGGCGACGAACAGGTCGGCATCGCGGGCGAGTTTCGGGAGTCCGTTGCCGCGGCCGTTGGTGTCTCCGCTGAAGACGATCGACTTGCCGGCAGCTTCAATCCGCCAGGCTAGCGCAGGTACCGGTCCGTGATAGACGCGGACGGCGGAAATAACCAGTCCGTTAGAACGTGAGACAACGATCGGAGTCTCGCCGGCGACCACGGTGTGTGGCTGCATCTTGTAACTGCCTGGTTCGCCCGGAACCAACAGTTCGCTGAGATAGCGATAGGCTCCGCGCTTGTCGCCGAAAAGATCGGAGACGAACTCGGTGGTCGAAGGCATGAAGTCGTTGCCGGGAGGTCCGTAGATGGGCAGCGGACGACGGCGATCTTCGAACCACGATGACTTGATGAGCGCGGCGAAATCTCCGCTGTGGTCGACGTGGAAATGGGTGAAGAGGATGACGTCGAGGTCCGACATCTGGGCGCCGCTCTCACCGAAGCGAAGTGCGCTGCCGCCACCGGCGTCGACCAGGACAAGCGGCTTGCCGTCGATCCAGACGAGATAGCTGCTGGAGGCGCGCTTGTCTTGTAATTCTGGTCCGCCGGAGCCGAGGACCTGTACGGCGACTCCCTGCCGGCCGCAGGACTGCGCAGAGGCGGGAGCAACCCAAAAGCTCAGCAGGAAGCCGAGGAACAGAATCAAAAGCAGTCGAACGATCTTGTGTTGTGGCATGGGCGTGGCTCTCCATGAGCAGAAGTCATCTTGGGGTTTCAGATGAACGCAGCGGATGAATCGGTGCGCAAAAGTGAGAGCGACAGAGGTTCCGCACTTCCTCCTTCGTCGTTCTATCTCATTCTGCTATATTGCCTTGCATTGAATCCCAGCAGTCCGGCAACGCCGAACCATGGATCTGTCACCGTCTGACTACATAAAAGAGTATCTGCTTGCGATCCAGGATTACGCGGTGCTATCGGGGCAATCGATAGCAAATCTGTTCCGCCGTCCTCGCTACCTGGGCGAGATGTTAATGCAGGCCGACATTATGGGAGTAGGTTCCCTGCCGGTCGTGATTATGACGGGATTCTCGATCGGCGCGTCGCTGGCACTGCAAAGCTCCAACACCCTGCAACGATTCGGATCGCTGTCGTTGACCGGACAACTGGTGAGCCTGTCGATGGTTCGCGAATTGGGTCCGCTATTGACGGGAATGATGGTGGCTGGACGCAACTCGTCGGGCATGGCGAGCGAACTGGGATCGATGAAGGTGACCGAGCAGATCGACGCCATGCGGGCACTGGGGACCGACCCGACGAAGAAGCTGGTGACCCCTCGGGTCATCTCCAGCATTATCATGTTGTTTATCCTGACGATTATCGGGGATCTGGTCGGCTTGTGTGGTGGCTGGACCATCGCCCGGCTGGTGCTTGGACTTGACAGCAATCAGTACTGGTCGACGGCGTGGCAGTCCCTGCAATTCGCCGATGTGTTTATGGGACTGTTCAAGCCCCTGCTGTTTGGCTTCATCGTGTCGAGCATCGGCTGCTATTACGGAATGTTCGCCAAGGGTGGAACGCAAGGCGTGGGCCGAGCGACCACGCAAGCAGTCGTTGTTGCCGATGTGCTGATCGTGGTGGTGGATTTCTTCGTCAGCAAATTCCTCATGTCCGTCATGCATGTGCACTGATGTCGCTGCTGACCACACCCAGCCCGATGCAAGATCCCGGTGAAACCGTCCACAAGACGATCATCTTCGACCATGTGTCGATCGCGTTCGACGAGAACGTGGTGCTCAACGATGTGTCGTTCGAGCTGAATCGCGGCGAGACCAAGATGTTGCTGGGCGTTCTCGGCTCGGGAAAGAGCACGATTCTGAAGATGGTGATTGGGCTGGTGCGGCCCGACCGCGGCGACGTCTACCTGCTAGGGCATCACGTTAACTCGATGAAGGAAGAAGAACTTTTCGATCTGCGCCGGCAGGTGGGAATGGTCTTCCAGGAAAGCGCGCTCTTCGACTCGCTCACGGTACGGGAAAACGTGGCATACCGGCTGATCGAAGAGGGCGTCGAACAGGAAGAAATCGAGCGGAGAGTACGCGAGGCGCTGCGATTCGTGGAACTGGAGCGGACGATCGACCAGTTCCCTTCCGAGCTGTCGGGCGGCATGAGGCGGCGCGTGGCGATCGCGCGGGCGATTATTTCGCATCCGGAGGTGTTGCTGTATGACTCGCCGACGGCGGGGCTGGATCCGGTCACGTCGACGACCATCATTGAATTACTGGTGAAGCAGCGCGACGTATATCACACCAGCGCGCTCATGGTGACGCACCGGCTGCCGGACACCTTCACCATGGCGTCTCATTATTTCGACGAGAAAGAAAATAAGATGAAGCCGATTCCGCCGGGAAGTCCGATCCAGGCTCCGTCGAGTTTCCTGGTGCTTCGCGATGGAAAAATCATCTTCGACGGGTCGGTGCACGAGCTGGTTAATTCTTCCGACGAGTACATCCGCGAGTATATTTCCTAGTTTTCGTTGCTGCCTTGGATGTCGTGATCTCAGAATGGGCCTATCGAAAGGGATAGCACCTCTGCAGCCATTCGCCTTTTGAAACTGCGCCAAATCGTCTCAAAGCCATCACGCAAAATGTCTCAGTTTGAATTCTCCCGCGGTGAATCCCCTGTAATCGATTGATCTGAAAGGGTCATCCTTTCAAGACTAACTGGTGAGTGAATTGCACCCATACGTGGTGACGGAGTCGTGTCGGCGAGCTCTGGTTGGCCGACGCGTGTGCCGGGAATCTTTAGTAACGGTGACGGTTACTGACTTCGCTGCGTAAATTTGACGCTGGAGTCGGGGCACGGAGCATTTGCAATGGCTTTTGAAAACAGCGCTGCAAGACAAGCGGCCAGTAAAAGGGCGGATATTCCTCCCGATCTGCGCCGCCGGGCAATGTTGAGCCGAGCCCGGGGCTTCACGCTCCTGGAACTGGTGATTGTGGTCGCGATCGTTCTGTTGATCATGGCGATGGCGGCTCCACTGGCGAGAAACATGGTACGGAATTATCGGCTGAATGCAGCGGCGTCGTCGGTCGCTGGCGCGATTCAAAGCACGCGCTACCAGGCGATCATGGTGGGCTGTCCTTACACTCTGGCACTCACGACGAACTCGTTGAACTACCAGATTGCGACGCAGGCGATTACGGGCACACCGCCGGCTTGCGCGACCAGCTATTCGAACGTGGGCACCGCGGTTCCGTGGGCGACGACGAACGAAATCGCGATCAGCGCCAACACCACATTGCAATTCAATCCGAGCGGCACAGTATCGGCCACTACGGGCGCTCTCAACTTCGATCTCACATTAGGCACGATGAAGAAGTCGTTCACCGTTTCGGGAGTCGGAAATGTCGATATCGTTTCCAAGTAGGAAATCCCGCACACGCGGCTTCTCGCTGATCGAAGTCATGGTGGCGACGGCGGTGCTGACCATTGGATTGATCTCAGTGGCGGCCCTGGCGACGACCATGCTTGCCACGGGTAAGCGGTCGAAATACATGGCGCTGGCATCGAGTCTTGCTTCGGAGAAGCTCGAAGATCTCAGCCGCTATCCCGCCGACGATCCCAATGTTTGCCTGCCTTCGGGCAGCACCACGGCGGGAAGTCTGACGAGCGACGTTCTGCAGACCACCACCTGCACGGGTGGCGCATCGGCCAGCACGCCGTATGACGATGACGTGGATATCAGTTTCGGTAACTCTTCGAGCGATTGCCCGAGCACGGGCGGCTGCTTCTCGGAGACGATTTCGGCGGTCAGCAACGGGACGACGATGTACACGACTACGTATCACTCGCCCGACGGCCGCATCGTGACACCCGCTGCTACCAGCACGCCCAGCACGCAACAGATGACGTTCCATCGCCGCTGGCTGATCGAGGGCGATACGCCGGTGACGGGAGTACGCCGCGTGACGGTAATCGTCACGCTGGCGAACAAGACTGTAACGCCAACGGTAACTTTCCAGATGAGTTCGGTGCGCCCATGAAAACGTCGACGCGGACTTCCGGCCGGAGCCGGCACGAAAAAGGTTTCACTCTGATCGAGTTGATGGTCTCGATGGCGATCTTCCTGGTGATCAGCGCGGCGGCTTTCCGCCTGTTCAGCCTGCAGCAGAGCTCCGCTTCGATGCTGCGCGACCAGGTGGGACTGAACCTCGGGCTGCGCAATGCACTTACTCAGCTTGAGTTGGATATCTCGAACGCCGGCAGCGGGTACTTCCAGGGACTCAACATTCCGGGTTGGCCCGTGGGCGTGACGATTTCAAACAACGTGATTGCCTCAGGATCGACCTGTTACAGCACGACGACCAGTTCTTACACCAGCACGTGCTTCGATCGAATCAATGTCATCACGGCGGCCGACCCGACGACTTATCCACCGGTGAACGCGACCGACAGCACAGGCGGCACCAGTCCGACTGCGAACTGTACGAACACGAACAGCGGAATCGCGTACACGCAAGCGGCCTCGGGACTGAACCTTACGAACACCGCCAAGGAATTCAAGTCGGGCGACCAGGTGCTGTTCGTGGACAGCACGGGCACCTTTCTCACCTCGGTGGTTTTGACAGCCAACGGAGCCGTTTCGGGCTCGGCAGTTAAGCTGGTGTTCAATGCCACGAACTCCGACGGCAGCAACAGCGTCGCCAACGATCCACTCGACATCACGGCCTGCGACGGCAACACACCATGCACGGCCGCAGGCAAACTGGGAACCCAGTTCTGCGGAAATGACTGGATCATCAAGCTGGCTCCGATTTCGTATTTCGTCTGCGCCGGACCGGGCAGCTCTTCGTCTTGCACCGACACCTCCAGCAGTTCGCCGGACATCGCGAACCCCAAGCTGGTCCGCTTACAGAACGGCAGCCTTTCGGTCGTCATGGAGCAGGTGGTCGGTTTCAAAGTGGGTGCAACGATCTTCAACGCCACCAAAGACAATTCCACCGACAGTTACCAGTACAACTCGGCTTGTTACAGTACGAATCCAGACCCGACGAATCCATGTACGAACGTTGATGTGCCGTACAACTTCACCGTAGTGCGCTCAGTTCGTGCCTCCATCATTGCACGCACGACCCCCAACCTGAATGCGACCTATACATACCGCAACTCATTTGACAACGGTCCCTACCAGGTGCAGGGCATGGCCGTGGTAGTGAACCCGCGCAATATGAGCATGAACGATTGAGGGAAACACAATGATCGACATAACAGCACGGTTTCGGGCAGTGAAGAATTCGATTCAGGAGAGCAAACGCGCGAACGTTAAGGGACGCCGCGAGCGTGGTATTGCGTTATTTACCACGCTGTTGCTGCTGAGCCTTGTCAGTCTTCTGGGACTGGCCATGGTCCTGAGCGTGAACTCGGACATGATGATCAATGGCTACTACGGAAACTACCGCGGTTCGTTCTACGCCGCGGATTCCGGCCTGACGATCGCTCGCCAGTCGGTGCTCAACACAATGTCTGCCACGGTTAGCACCACGCCGTGCGTTGGATGGGGCGCCGGAGGAGCAACTGGCTGTACATCCGATCCTCTGAGCAGCTTTAACGGCAGCACTGTCATATCAAACCTCAAGAGCACCTACGGAAGTTTCTCTGCCACGAACTCCAGCGGATCGTGGCCGGGCAGCTTTGAGATCGTCGATAACGGCAGCAGCTGTACGAACAGCCTGGCACAGGCGACAGGATCGCCGTCCACGACGGTAACGAACGGTCTGGTGACAACCTACGCTTACACCTTCAACTACACCCTGTGCTCGACCGGCCGCGCGCAGTCGCTGCAGCAAGTGCTGGTGAAAGAGACGGGCAGCTACATTCTGACCGTACAGGCGCAGACGTCGACCAGCAAACAGGTAATCGCCAGTTTCGCGTCGTTTGGCGTGTTCATCGATAACTTCAGCGCGTGCAGCGCGCAGCTGGTTCCGGGAACCATTACCGGTCCGGCGTTCACCAACGGCGCATGGAACTGGGGCACCGGCGGATCGTATATTTACACCGATCCGGTCGGACAGTCGGGCACGAAGGCGAGCTACTGGTTCGGCAGCACTTGCCAGCAGGTGGCCGCGAACAGCGACACCTATAAAGGCCAGACGATCAAGCCGACATTCCAGCAGGGCCTGAACCTGGGCCAGCCGGCAGTTACGCTTCCGGCCAACGATTTCAGCCAGAAATGGGCGGTCCTTGATGGCGTCGGTTGCGGCGAAGGCGGTTCGACCTGCGGCTCAAGCGCGCCTCCGAACCCAACGAACGCGAACCTGAACTCTTATCTGAAGAACATCAGCGGAACATCGTATCCGACGGGTGGAGCGACTTCTGGGGTGTACCTGCCGTATTGCACCACCGGCTCCGGCTGCACCAAGCCTTACACGATTACCGGCGGCGGCATTTACGTGGAAGGCAACGCGTCGATCTCTCTGAGCATTGGAAAAGATTCATCGAATAACCTGACGCAGACCTACTCGATCACGCAAGGCAGTACCACCACGACAGTCACCACTAACATCGGCGCGAACACCACGACGGTGCAACAGGGCGGCACGAAAGTCGTGCTCTCGGGCGTTCCGGAAAACGCGTCGGATGGCACACCTTCACCGGGAACCATGCTCTATGTGGATGGCACGATCTCCGGATTGACGGGACCTGGACAGGGCCAGGCCGGCATACAAGACGGTGTGCAGATGTCGATCGCGGCCGCCGGAACCATCAACATCACGGGCGACCTGATCTACGCCCATGAGCCGGTCACACTGAACACGTCGGACACATTGGTGTCGGGCAACGATTACAACCAGGTGCTCGGCATCTTCACGGCAGGCGGCGACATTAACCTGAGCAGTTCGTACTCGAACGGCAACCTGGAGACCGACGCCAGCATGGCGGCGATCAATTCCAGCTGCACCAGCGGCTCTTCATCCTCTTCGTGTGGATTCTCTACCTCCGGCAGCAGCCACAGCAGCTGCGGTGGCGCGCAAATCTGCACGTGGACGACGGTAGGCGGCCGTATCGAATCGAACGCGCACGGCGTCAGCATCAACCAGGGCAACACTTACTTCGATCGGCGGTTTACCTCGAAGGCAGGATTCGCTCCGCCGTGGTTCCCGTCGACCACGCTGCCGCAGGTCGATATTCAGAACGCAGCGGCACCGACGGTTACGGCCAGTCAGCCTCAGCGTTTGAGCTGGGTTGCGTATCCGCAGTAAAGCGGGCGCGGCTTTATTGGATTGAATGTTAAACACACCACCATGCGGCCGATGAGCTGCCTTGTGGAGAACTTAGAATGACTTATTGGGTACAAGACGCTCCCTTCGGAACACTTCGCCAGGCCGTGATTCACCTGGGCGAGTGTCCGCTCTGCGAAGAAGGGAAAAAGAAGAACGCGCAGGACCAGTGGTATGGTCCGTTTGAAACGCTCGACGCCGCGCGTGACATTTCGGACGGACTGACGGGCATTGCGATGCGCGCCGAGTGCCGTTGCGCGCGCAAAGCTGTTGCCCAGGATGTTCCCACCCTGGCGATGCTCAACGAGCCGCTCTTCCGCAAGCCTGAGCCTCCAAAAGAGAAAAAGGCCAAGGAAGCGGAGGGGAAGAAACTTGCGAAAGCGGCGGCCAAAGGCAAAGGGAAATCGTCGCACAAAGCACGTTACGCGTTCATCGGCGTGGCGGCGGTTGTGCTTCTGTCGGTTTCCCTCTACGTGTTCCCTGCCCTTTCCGTGGTCGAGGCCAGCAACCATTCTGCGTCGTCTGCACCGTTCATGATCGCGAACGACAGCCCCATTCCAGTAACCGATTTGAATGCCGATTGCACGGTTGAGCTTCAACCGGCTGCGGTCCGTTTACAGAACACGCACCAGCAACTGGCCGATCGCCTGGGCTCGAAGAACAACGTGACAATCCCCTGCTTTGCGGCTTCGGGCGGTTCGGTTCCACAGGTGAATGGCGTGACGGTGCATGTAACGGTGAAATATGCGGTCTTTGGAATCCATCACGTGGAACAGACGTTCCAATTTGTCGCTGCGCGCACGAAAGACGGATTCTGCCGCTGGGTTCTGAAAAGCTAAACTTTCACGTAGCTCGTGAAACGCGAGAGTTAGTGCGTCTGGCGAACCCGCCGCTGGTAGATCGGGTCGGGAGTAGAGTCTTCGCGAGACAACTTCCAGAAGAGTACAAACAACGCACCGCCGATCAGCGGAAAAGCGACTGCGAGCATTCCAAGGATCACGTCGTAGAACATAAGGCTGCATCCCGATCGAGTGGCCCCTCACCCGGCATGGCTATGTGCTACTGACGCGGTTCCGCGTCTCCGGTTTACATTCCCTAAATGAAAGAAAGGACGCCGCATGGGCGTCCTCTCGCGGGATTCCTCCAAGAACTACGCTAATCTTTCGCCTACGCTTCGCTCGGCCCGGAAGCGTAACAGCGCGCCGATATTTCCCGCCTTCACAAAGGCCTCGTCGGGCGGGATCTGAATGACCTCGATATGGCCGCGCAGAGCTCGGCCGATCAAGGCGTCGCCGATGTCGTCTATGTCGTGAGTCTTCTGGCCGCAAACGGCGCAGCTCGGAACCATGCGCATATCGATATGCCCGCAGTTAGCGCACTCGACGCCCTCGGCACTAAAACCTTCGCCAAGCAGCAGCGTTTGGATCTCTCCCATTTCCATGGCACGCAGCACCCGGCGCAACCCCAGGGACCCGTGATTGTTGGCGCGAGCCTCGTCCATCACTTCGTTCAGCAGATCCTGGCGGCGGTGTTCGCGGCTCTGCTGGAGCACCTTGGCCGACTGCTGGCGCACATCGTCGAGGGATGCGGTCGCAGGGTCGATCACGAAATGCCCGCTTAGCCGCTGTTTTACGTAGGGATGCAAATGCCGTTCGATCACGGGCCATACCTCATCCCGACAGCCGATGACGATGTTGTCGCAGCGATCGTTGCCATATCGTTCGAGCAGGCGCTCGGCAACGCGCTTGAAATGACTGTTGGCTTCGTTGTCGGACCGGCGCTCCACGTGACCGGCGTCATAGCCTTCGAAACCGTCGGTCCGCGGCCGCGACAATTCACCGGCGAGACCTTCTGTCTCGTTGATGGTTTCTCCTTCCATCTCGAAGAATCGCGCTTTGTTCCGGTCGACCAGGCAAGCGCATGTCTTGCGCAGGGATTCATTCAAGGCCGCCAGGGGGCGCAGATGAAAACGGCTATTCATCTGGAGATTGGTGTTGAATACCGCACGAACTGGAACGTCGAACTCCTTCCAGAAATCCTTCGACGAACAGGCGAACACCGCTTTCGCCCTGCCCTGGTTTCCCCGCAGGCGCTCGGAGAGCTCCAGAATGCGCGCGAGATCGGCGCGAACCGGACCATTCTTCCCCGCACGTTCGGCCCGGCGCATCGCTTCCTTGACCAGGTCTTTGACCAGGATCGTTTCCTGCCGGTGCGATTTGTCCTGGGGCGTGCCGGGCTGGAAATAGAATGTGATCGCATCCTCATCCGAGGACTGAAAATTAGCTAATTCGCGAATACTATCGCGTGTGATCATTTCACCCTCCCCTGGCGGTGTAACTATGCGATTTTTGTGTTTTGTAGAAGCTTGTCTTTGAGTATGACTGGAGCCGGCAGATTCTTCTGCAAGTGCTCGCGGGCTGCCTTGATGGAAACTCGAACGGCGTCTCCTGTGCGGCTGCTGATCACCGAGATCTCATCGATCGTGAAACCTTCGATGCCGTAGAGCAGGAACGCCTCGCGATCCTCGGTTTTCGTGCCGAGCAGAGCCAGTTCGATCATGTGGACCATCTCGTCGGACGCAGCCGACTCTTCAGGAGTCGCCACCCCGCGATTGGGGATCAGGTTCTCCTCGGTGATGGATTCGTCCGGTTGGTGGAACTGAAGGATTGGCTCATCGCTGCCCTGGCCAAGATGGCTCTCGCGTCCGCGGGGCAGGTCTTCGAGATGGACGGAATCGACATCGTCGGCACTGTGCATGAGATCGCGAATCGCCCGCAGGGATAGTCGATAAAGCCACGGTTCCAGCGCCAGTTTCTCCGGTTTCTCTTCGTGGTCGAGTGCGCTGGCAATCGCCTCAGAGATGACCTCACGCGCCGAAAGCTGGTAGGGGCGCAGTTCTCCATTGTTCTCACGGAAACGTAATTCGCGCTCGACGAAACGTTGCAACCTGGAGAGGTTTGCATTCACGTAAGTCGAAATATCGTCGTACGATATGGTAGGAGGTTGTACCGCGGCGACAGTCTGTTCGAACGGAACCTGCGACACTTCGCGCGTCTTGACGGCACGGCGGCGATTCGGCCACTGATGATGGGCGCGCAGCTTGTCCTTATGCTTTCCAACCTGTTGCAAAAGGTCGTCGAACGCTCCCTTGATGGCAGCATCAACCTGCTTGGCCTGCTGGCGTGCGGCGATATCACCCGATGGCAGGCGCAAATCGAGCCTCATATCGAACCCCTCGCGTCCGGAGCGCTCCTCAAGGATCGCGTGCAGATGGATCAGGTCAGGCCGGAACACCTGCAGCCGACGGCGCAGCTTTTCTGTGTTTTGAGTGATTTGTTGTTCGAGGTCGCGAGACTTTGGGACTTTGTAGCTGATGTGGACATTCATTCGCAGCCCTCAACAGCAGGACTTCCATCCTGCCCGCCCACCTTTCCGATACGGGGATTTTACACCTGTTTAATAGAAGCGGAGTCGTCGATCGAGTGTTGCTTCGCCAGAGCTGAAAATCGCTTGCAAGTCGCTGCTGCCGTTGGGTTTTCCGGCAAACGTAAAATCGCTGAATTTTCTTCAAGCCTCTGCTGCACCTGAAACAGTGCATCAGTCGCGGCTTTCCGGATCGAAGGCCGACCTGCTCTTATAAAGGATCTCAGGTCGGTTACGCGGATCGCTAACATCAATGTTGCCATCGAGCCCGTTGCGGTAGGTGGTAACGAACTCCGGATCGCTGATCTTCCCCACCCGGACCGGCTGAAAGGGATCGAGTGCGTCGAAGGCGGGATCGAGATAAAGACGGAGCGATGGAATTTCGAGCCAGTGGTGCTGCATCAATCCGTGCTCGCCCACACGGTCTCCGACCATGAGGCGAACGTCGGGGTATCGATGGCGCAACCTGCGCGTTAGGTAGAAGCAAAGAGCATAGGCGTCACGCAGGCGGAGACGCCGGTCCGAGTCGATCACCCGGGACCGCACGCCATGCGCAACGCGTAGCAATTCGCGCATCAACTCCTGGCTGGGAGCTTCATACCCGTTCATGGGCAAACAATATCAGAGAACGCTGAGGGTTTCGCACATGCGCGTAATGGACTGGCGAGTCTGATCGGTCATCTCGCGGAATTCAATGCCGTAGCTGTAGTCCCCGAAGCGATGGCGCACGATCGCGCGCAAACGCAGCACCTCGCTCGAGTGCGGAAGGTTGAACTCGAGCCCAATGCTCTCGCCGCCGTCGAGGTCGATCGGCGCGACCAGCATGATGCCGCCAATGCTGATATTACTGGCACGACCGTAATGCACCGTAGACTCGCCAAGATGCTTACGAACGACCTTTACCCGGCAATCCACGTCATAGCGCTGGAAGCGCCGGTTCTCGATCCCGCCCACGTCCGGCTGTTTCATCTCGTTTGAAATTGAGTAAGTGTTACTAGCCTAGCGCGGAATCAATCGTAAGCATAGATTACCCTTGGTTCGTCCCCCCGACGCCTGTTTTCCGGCTTGCCTTGGTGCTAAGGAGTCTTCGCCTAGTCTCTCGGCGTCACAATAAACTGTTCGAGCTTGCCGTCGGGCATCCAGTAACTGTTGATGGAAACTGAACGGCTGTCGAGTTTCACGCGATACGAGCGGTGGGTCATGCCACCGCGGAGCGATTCTCGCAACAGCTCGAATTCCTGCACTTTGCCTAGCGGCCCGAGGCTCGAAGCATAATCTTGCAGCGCCGTCTGGTCGAAATATGCGTTGCAGTTCGAGGTAAACAGCGAACGATCGATTTTCCCCTGCTGCAAGTCGGTGAAGACCTGCTTTGCTAATTCGGTTGATTTGCTGCTCGCGCCTTCGGCGGGGGCGAAGAAGGATTGTCCAATTTTCTCGGCGATTTGCGACGCTGCCCCGATGGCGTCCTGGTTGGTGAGCACGACGACTGCGGCGTGATCATCGGGATAAATGGTGTTCTGCGATACGAAGCCCGAAACCTCGCCACCATGGCCAAGATAGCGGTGCCCGCCCTGCATGCCGACATCCACGCCAAGACCGTAACCGGTGCCGACGCCATTTGCGAGAAGAACATCCGTCTCCATCTCGTGGTACGACGCAGGCTTAAGCACGGCCTGGTTGATCATCGAGATGTCCCACTTGGCGAGGTCTTCGGCGCTCATGGCCAGTTCGCCGGCGGCGAACATCCAGCCCTTTCCTTCTTTTGGCGCAGGGCGGAGCGGACCCAGCGCATAGCGCATGTATCCTGTCGGATCGGAAGCGGGCAGCTTAGCTTCGTCGGTGTTGGTCACGCTGGCCATGTGCAGCGGACCAAAGACGCGTTCCTGAAGAACACTGAGGAGCGGCTTGCCGGCAGCCTTCTCGACGATCAGCCCGGCGATCACGTAGTTGGTGTTGCTGTATTGCCACTTCGTGCCGGGTGTGAAATCGAGCGGAATGCGTGCCCAGCCGTCGAGAATCTTTTGCGCGGTTGTGGGTTGAAGCATGCCGGGCATGACATAGTCCTGGGGCCAGAAATCCTGGTATCCGGACGTATGCGAGAGCAATTGGCGGATGCTGACCTTGTCGCCATCGGTCAGTCCAGGAACCCACTTCGCGACCTTGTCATCGACCGAAAGCTTGCCCTGTTCCTGCAAGAGCAGGATGGCCGTCGCCGTGAACTGTTTGCTGATCGATCCGACGCTGTAGCGCATGGCAGGTTGGGCGGGCGTCTTATTTTCCAGGTTGGCGTAACCGTAGGCGTGCAGATAAACGATCTTGCCATCGCGCACCACCGCAACCGAGGCGCTGGGAACTCCTGTCTTCTGCAGAATGTCGTTGGCGATCTTGTCGTAGGTAGGATTCGAGGAATCCTGTGCGGACAAGAATAACGATGCGGATAGAAAGGCAATGGTGACGGTGATTCTCGACGCCAAACGAAACATGATGAGGCGGTCCTCCGATACGAACCGCTGAGTTTAGCACCTCGTTGTGCGCCGCCAGAAACACGAAACGGGACGCCGCAGCGTCCCGTCCCAGCTAAGCCTGAATCTCACACCGCTACCGTGAACGTGGTCTCCGTGCGGGTGACCGGGCGATAGAGCGTGTCGCGCTCGATGGGCTCGCGGCCGGCTTCGGTGATCAGCCGAACCAGTTCCTGGCGGCGCATTCCCTGTGGAGTCTCGGCGCCCGCGTCGTGATAGATCTTCTCCTCGATCACCGTGCCGTCAAGGTCGTCGGAGCCGAAGCGAAGCGAAATCTGGGCGATCTTCGCGGTCATCATTTGCCAGTACGACTTGACGTGCGGGAAGTTGTCGAGCACCAGGCGCGAGATGGCGATCTGCTTGATATCGGTGAAGCCGGTCGTCCACGAGATGTGGGACAGCGGCGTGTTGTCCGGGTGGAACGCCAGCGGGATGAATGTCTGGAATCCACCGGTCTGGTCCTGCAGATCGCGAAGCCTCATCAGGTGGTCGACGCGGTCTTCGTCGGTCTCGAGATGGCCGTAGAGCATGGTGGCGTTCGATTTCAATCCAAGCTCGTGCGCGATCTTGGCCGTCTCGAGCCATTGCGCGCCATCGATCTTGTGATCGCAGATCACGTGCCGCACACGTTCGGCGAAGATTTCGGCGCCACCGCCAGGTAGCGAATCGACACCCGATTCCTTCAGTGCGATCAGCGTGTCGCGGATGCTGAGCTTGGCGCGCTTCGCCAGATACGCGACCTCCACCATCGTAAATGCTTTTAAATGAACCTGGGGAAAGCGCTCCTTCAACCCTTTGGTGAGGTCAAGAAAGTATTGGAACGGCAGATCGGGATGCAGTCCGCCGACGATGTGAAACTCGGTAACGGCTTCGGTATACCCGGAAGCTGCGGTCTGAAACGCCTCTTCCAGCGCCATGGTGTAAGCGCCCGGCGCGTCTTTCTTTCGGCCGAAAGCGCACAGGCGGCAATAGGCCACGCAGACGTTGGTGGGATTAATGTGCCGGTTAACGTTGAAGTACGTCTTGTCTCCATGCATGCGCTCGCGTACGTGATTCGCCATCCAGCCGATCGCAAGAATGTCCTTGGACTGATAGAGCGCGAGAGCGTCGTCGGAGCTCAGCCGCTGCGACGCGAGGACCTTGTCCGCAATGGGCCACAGACGCGGATCGTCGGTCTGAAAAGGATGTTGAGTGACCGCATGGCTAACCGGGGTCTCGGACATATGCATTGATGATAGCGCAGGGGATGTGGGAAGTCACAGCAGGAGGTGATGAGCTCTCAATAGTGGAATCTCGCCTGCAAAAAGTCGATACGAAACTCATCAACTTTGTATACGAGCCGGTGTTCCTGAGTGATTCGACGCGACCAACATCCCGCAAACACGAATTTCAATGGTTCCGGTTTTCCGATCCCTACAAACGGATCCTTCATTACGGCTTCAACGATCTCAAGAATGCGAAGCGCCGTGTTGCGGTCTGTCTTCACCCAATACTTCAAATCCTCTCTGAACTCCTGCTGAAAAACTGCTTCCCGGTTAGCGAGACGAGCCAAGGCCCATCTCCTTGCGCAATTTGTCCAGCGATTCCGGCTTTCCTTCCCTGCGCTCGGATCGGTGGAGAGCTGACAACAATCTCTGAGCATTCTTCGGCGAGCGCAGCAGGTGTGCGGTTTCCATTAGGCTTGCCAATTCGTCGGCCGGGATCAGCGCAACATCTTTGGCTCCACGGCGTCGGACGATCACGATTTCCTGGTCGTCGGCGACTTGATCGAGATATGCCGCCAAACGATCGCGCAGATTGGTATAGCTGGTTTCGACAGGCATAAGATATAGCGTACAGGATTACTGTACGTTTGTACAGTAGGTTACTTCTCCATCTCTTCCGCCATCTCCACCAGGTTCATCACGCTGTTCCAGTTGCGGCCAGTGCCGGTTTTTTTGATGACGCGATCGATCGCCGGAGAAAGCTTCGAACGCCCCATGCCGTCGGGAAAATACACATAGATTTCGCGGGCAAAGGCCTTTAGCTCCTCGGGACCGACCTTGATCGCCTCCAGTTGTTTTCGTGTCGCGGCGGACAGTTCCTCAGTGAGGAAAAGCACGGCCAGCTTGGCAGGATCGAATTCGCGCTTGGCGAACGGATTCTTCTTGACGACAGCCCGCATCTCGGCCGTAGTCCGCAGAATTACGGAAGGACGGAACCCGAACTTCTTCTCGATTCCCTCTTCCAAGCAGATGGAGAGTTTTTTCAGATCGGTCTCTTTGCTTCGGAAGACCACGTTGCCGCTCTGCACATACGTCTGCGCGTTTTCCAATTTGAGCGAGCCACAGAGCGCGCGCAGCTCTTCCATCTTGATCCGGTTATGCGGGCCGACGTTGACTCCGCGCAGCATGGCGATAATCACGCGCATCAGCCTCCCGCCGCCAGTCTTTTGTGCTTCCTTCGCGCGGCAATCCGCCAGACAGCCAATCCCAGAGCGAGTGAAACAAAGTAGGGCAGGTTCGCGCCTATCCATAATATGGTGTGAATACGTGAACGCATCCGGTCCACCTTCGCTACGGAAGCGCCGGGGATGGTGACCGCCTGATTCCAGTCCAGCGTCATCAGTTTCGGCAGAAAGCCTTGCTGCACGCAGCCTTCCAGGCTGTAGATAGCGACCACATGCGAAAAGTGACTGGCCACCAGCAGGTCGTGTGAAAGCTCATCCCACGTGAGCGGCGGAAATTGCGCGTCGGTTGCCGGATCGCTCTTAGTACTGCCGATGGCTATCGCCTGCGCTTCGGGCCCGTATTTCCACACCACGGCCGAGTCCATGGTGTGATTGAAGCTGGTATAGAGCATCAGAACCTCGGTATTGCCACGGACATCCACCAGCCCGAAAAGACGCTCCAGCAACGTGGTATGCGCATTACGCTCGTCGGCGATAAATGGAAACTGGTACGTCTCCACCCGATAGCCGTTGGCTTGCATCTGCAAGATGAGTCCCGCATATGACTGGCGCGCCCGCCGCGCCCGCCCAGGCTCGCAATAGCGGGCAACCATTTTGCCGAGGAGCCGCAACTTGTGATTTCGCAAGGCGGCAAAGTCCCGAATGTCCGGCTCGATGTCCAGTCCAATCGCCGCCCATTGCAAGCCATTTTCCTCCGTCCATTTCTGAAATGCGGCAAAACGGGCCGCAGTTTCCGGTTCGTTGCCGGCGTTCATGTAATAGCCCTGGTCCATTGGCAGCGCCAGCCATGCAGTCACGGGGATACCCGCCCGGTTGAGTTTGCGGACTACATCGGCGCGGCCTGGGCTCAGATCGGCCAGGGCGAGTGCCACACCAGCGTGCAGCTTCTGCAAGCCAATGACGATCGCCGGATCAGAAAAAAGGGCTTGCAGCGGCACGATTGCCGAGTCGGAGGCGAACACGATCTGCGGCGGCTGTGCGGGAGGACTTAGCCGTACGTCGCCACCGTTCGTCGCGCCCTTCGGTTCAACGCACCAGGAACTCCCGCCGGCGACGAATGCGAGGACGAGTGCCAGTCGCAGTGGTGAAAAGCGCTTGGAAACGGAATATCCGACGGCCATAAAACCCACTCACGTTACCCTGTGTTTCACTTTTTGTCGATTGGCCGCGGTTGCATGGGAACTGCGTTCAAGCTACCCTTCTTGAAGGGCTACCATGTCCCGTCGAGCACCGATTCCGATCCTTTTCGCCATTCTGTTGTGCTCGCTGTCCGCGTTCCCACAGTTCAAGCTCTCGTCCGATCAACAGCCCACAGCCGAGCAAAAGAATTCAACGTCCCAAGTATCTACGACCGGCGCAAAGCAGTTCGACGTCTCCGCTTCGGGCGGATGGATCGACACCGGTATAACGCTGAAGCCTGGCGACAAAGTCAACCTGACCGGCGCGGGCTCGCTGCAATTTCAGCAGGCGGGAACCGCGGGTCCCGATGGGCTGCCGCGATCGTGGAAAGACGTGATGCAGGCTTTGCCGCTGAACTCAGCGGGCCGTGGCGCGCTCATCGCCCGGATCGGCAACGATCCGGCGGTAGTTCCCTTCCTGGTGGGGGCAAAAAAAGAATTTACGGCTACCCAGCCCGGACGCCTGTTCCTGCGCGTGAACCTGGCTGACAGCGAATCGCTCGACGGCAATTACAAGGCGAGTATCCAGGTGACCCGCGCCGCTGCCGTCAATGCAGCTAAGCCCGTTGAACTGAAGTTCGATTCGGCGTTGCTGACGCAGGTTCCTCGCCGTGTGACCGATGCCGCAGGCGGAGCCGGTGACATGGTGAACTTCATGCTCATCGGATCGAAACAACAGGTACTCGACGCATTCTCGAACGGCGGATGGGTACAGGTGGATCGCACCAAGGGCGAAGCCGTGGCGCATGCCATTTTCTCCACCATCCAGAAACAGAGCTATCTGGAAATGCCGATGAGTGAGCTTTATCTTTTCGGCCGTCCGCAGGACTACGGCATGGCGCGCGCCGAGCCGATCGCCGTCGTACAGACCCGTCACCACCTCCGGATATGGAAAGCGCCGTTCCAGGTGGACGGGCACGATGTCTGGGTGGGCGCAGCGACTCACGACCTGGGTTTCGAGAAAGACCAGCGTAACGGAAACGTTACGCATCACATTGACCCGAATGTTGACGATGAGCGCAGCTTCGTGCAGTCGTCGCTGACCGAAGGCGGGGGCGTAGCTGCCAGCACGTTGGTGACGCCGACCGACCCGGTGAAAGAGGCAAAAACAGCGACCGGGGGCAGCTTTCATTCCGACGGAAGAATCGTGGTTATGCAACTACGAGGAAGCTCGGGTCAGGCAAGTGCGAAAGCCAAGAACTGATGGCAGGTCCTAGCTCTTTCTCATAAGGACGGCTGCGGCCACAAAGAAGAAGAACAGCACAGAGATTACGCCGTTCATGGTGAAGAAGGCTGCGTTCAGCTTGCTGAGATCGTCGTGAGAGACCAGCGAGTGCTCATAAGACAACAAGATGGCCACGGCCAGCACACCGGATGCTCCGATCATGCCCAGGTGAAACAACAACACCAGCCAAACCAGCAGGCCGAGCATGACCAGGTGCAGCAGTCGCGCCGCAAGCAGAGCGTTGCGGATTCCGAAATACCGGGGTACGGAGTGAAGTCCGGCTCCGCAGTCAAAGTCGTAATCCTGGCAAGCGTATAGGACGTCGAAGCCACCTACCCAGCAGGTGACCGCTGCCGTCAGGATAAGAATTCGCGGATCAAGCGATCCCCGGACGGCAATCCACGCTGCGGTTGGAGCAATTCCCAGAGCAAATCCCAGCACCAGGTGTGACCAGCGCGTAAAACGCTTGGTGTATGAATACAGCATCACCACAGCAAGAGCTACGGGCGAAAGCAGCAGAGTCAGCCGGTTCAACTGCCACGCGCCAAGAATGAAAACGGCGCACGAAACGGCAACGAACATCGCCACAAATTGCCGCGACAAGTGCCCAGCAGGCAAGGCACGCATTTTGGTCCGCGGATTGTCGGCATCGATTGCATGATCGGCCAATCGATTGAAGGCCATGGCGGCCGAACGTGCTGACACCATGCAAACCACGATCCAGAGCAACTGGCGCCACGTGGGAATTCCGCCGGCGGCAAGCATTGCGCCGCAGAGAGCAAATGGGAGCGCAAAGACCGAGTGCTCCCACTTGATCATTTCCAGGGTAATGCCGACGTTGCGAAACAGAGCCACGTCTCGATTCTACCCGAACCGCGTTTTCGGCCGAGGCGCCTGCATCACATTACAATTGGCATCCGATGAACGCTGAGCCGCAATTCGACTCATTTCTCGATCAGCGCCAGCGCATGATTGCCGTCCAGCTTCGCCGGCGCGGGATCCACGACGAACGTGTGCTCAGCGCCATGGAGCGGGTTCCGCGTCACGAGTTCGTCCCATCGCAGTTCTGGAATCACGCCTACGATGATGATCCGGTGCCGATCGGTGAAGGACAAACCGTTTCGCAGCCCTACATCGTCGCCTACATGCTCGAGAACCTGGCGATCGCGGCGGAACATCGTGTCCTCGAAATTGGCACCGGAACCGGATACCAGGCAGCCCTGCTGGCCGAACTCGCTCGCGAAGTGATCACCATCGAGCGGCACGCATCACTTGCCGAAGTGGCTCGTCGCAACCTGGACCGCCTGGGTTATCGTAACGTCATCGTTATGCACGGTGACGGCACTCAGGGTTGGCCGGAAAAAGCGCCTTACGATCGGATCATCGTAGCCGCCGCAGCACCGCACCTCCCGCAGCCGCTGTTCGAACAACTGGTGGAAGGCGGAAAAATAATTGCGCCGTTAGGTTCCCCGGAAGTGCAGGACCTGACGCTCGTGGAAAAACGCGACGGCGTGGCAAACGCCTCGCGGTTGGAAGGCTGCCGATTTGTTCCGCTCATCGGCGCCGAGGGCTTCGCGCAGCTTCGCTAAGAAAAAAGCTCCGCGCTCTGCGGAGCTTTCGAATCCAAATCTGTTTAATTTTTACTTTAACTGCGGCGTCTGCGAGATCGTTACCTGCCGCTTGAAGTTTTCGACCATCTCTTCTTTCAAGCGAACCTCCGTCGGCTTCTTGGCAATTGTCATGGTGTCGATCTTGTCCTGCAGCTTCAGCAGCGAATAGAACAGATTCTCCGGACGCGGCGGACAACCAAGCACGTAAACGTCGACTGGCACTATGCGATCCACGCCCTGTAACACGGAATAGGTGTTGAACGGCCCACCCACCGACGCGCAGGCGCCCATCGAGATCACCCACTTCGGGTCAGGCATCTGGTCGTAGATGCGTTTCAGTACCGGCGCCATCTTTAAGGTCACGGTTCCGGAGACGATCATCAGGTCAGACTGCCGCGGGCTGGGCCGGAAGACTTCCGATCCGAAACGAGCGATGTCGAACCGCGCTGTCGACGACGCGATCATCTCGATCGCGCAACAGGCAAGGCCGAACGTCGCCGGCCAAAGCGCAGATTTGCGCGCCCAGTTAAAAACGTAATCGACGGTAGTGGTGAGGAAGTTTTTTTCGAACCGGTTTTCGATCCAGCCCATGATTCCCCCGTTCGGGAGCGCTAAAAAGCAAGTGCCAAAGAAAGATGTTCTCCCAGGCACGACCCAACCGTAAGTGATCCCGGTCACAACTCGATACAAGCTGTTCCGACACGCCAAATATGCCCCTCCGCGGTCTTACGACCTTGGTACTGAAACAAAGAAAGTTGCGGTCTTCCGGCGCAAATATAATTGCCCAGCTGCTCGCAACCTTTGTTGCCAAACCGGGGTTCCCATGATCGGGATGGAGAGAACGATATGTTCATAAAAACAAAGTACCTGGCGTTGGCGAGCATGTTCGCCACGCTGATTGTCCTGCCGCCGGGCACTAAAGTTTTGGCGCAGGACGCCGACCCCCCAGGGCGTATTGCACGAATCAATCTGATGGAGGGATCGGTTTCCTTTCAACCGGCCGGCGAGGGCGACTGGCTCACCGCTGTCCCCAACCGTCCACTCACCACAGGCGACAATCTCTGGACCGACCGCGGTTCCCGCGACGAACTGCACGTCGGGTCCACCGTGTTGCGCATGGGTCCGGAGACGAGCCTCTCGTTTCTCGATCTCGATGATCGCGCCACCCAAATGCGGTTAGCGCAGGGATCGCTGATCATCCGTGTTCATCACCTCGACGACGATGACGACTACGAGATCGATACCCCGAACCTTGCCTTCGCGATCCGGCGTCCGGGCGAGTACCGTCTCGATGTCAGCCCCGACGGCGACGTCACCACCATCACTGCATGGCATGGCCAGGGCGAGGCGATTGGTGGTGGCTACACGTACGAAGTGGTTGCCGGACAGCGAGCGCGTTTCACCGGCACTGACGAGTTAAATCACGACATCGAAGGGCTGGGCGGACGCGACCCGTTCGACCGCTGGGCGCTCGACCGCGACGATCGCGAAGATCACTTCGCTTCGCAAAACTACGTTTCCGAAGAAATGACGGGATACGAAGACCTCGACGGATACGGACGCTGGAATTACGTTGCCGGTTACGGCAACGTTTGGGTGCCGACCTCAGTGCCTTCCGGATGGGCTCCCTATCGCTACGGCCACTGGGCCTGGGTCGCTCCCTGGGGCTGGACCTGGGTCGAAGATGAGCCTTGGGGCTTTGCTCCCTTCCACTATGGGCGCTGGGCTTCCGGGCCGGGAGGATGGTTCTGGGTGCCGGGCCCGGTTGTAACGCGTCCGGTATACGCGCCGGCGTTAGTTGCGTTCGTCGGAGGCGGTGCCCTGACCATCGGCGGAGGACCGGCCGTCGCGTGGTTCCCGCTCGCGCCGGGAGAAGTCTTCGTTCCCGGCTATCACGTCAGCGAGCGCTACGTGACACAGGTAAACGTGACCAACACTGTCGTTAACGTCACCCGCGTCACCAACGTTTACCGCACCTACGTCAACAGCCCGAACGAAACGCATATCACGTACGTCAACCAGCGCGTGAATAACGCCGTCACGGTGGTGAATCGCGACACGTTTATTAATGCGCGCCCGGTCGTCCGAAACGTCGTTCACGTCGATGCTAACGTGATCGTTAATGCTCCGGTCTCGCACGAAGTGGTAGTGCGGCCCGAACGGCCCAGCGTACTGGGAACCGGCATTCCATCACGGGCACATCCGCCGGCGGCGATCGAGAGACGGCAGGTCGTAGCCAGCCATGCTCCCGCCCCGCCGAAACCGGAATTCGGATCGCGCCCTCTGCCTCCCACCAGGGTCGAACAAGGGTCTCCCGCTCCGGCGGCTGAGCAACACCCAGCGCCACCGGTCGAGCAGCGCCAGGAGCGGCCTGCACCTCCGGCTGCGGTCGAGGCTCACAACATGCCTGGATCGGTTCAGCCGAATCGTCCCGCGACGCCCCCGGTTGAGCAATACCACGAATCGCAGGGCAATCGACCTCCGGAGCCGCAGGTGAATAGCCAGCCGCAAACGCAGGCCTATAGACCGGCTCCGGTAACTAACGAAGCACGACCTACGCCGCCCCAGGAGCGTCCGGAGCGGAACGTTCCGCGGCCTCCGCAACAAGCTGAGAACGCGCGAGAACAACAGCAATGGTCGCATCCGCTGGCCAAACCTGCCCCGCCGGTGAAGGAGCAGTCTCCTCAGCACGCGCAACAGGAGGAGCAGAAGTTCCACAACTGGCAGCAGCAGCAGAAGCCGGCGCCTCCTCCGCAACAGAAAGCGGCGGCTCGGCCGGAAGACAAGCACAACAAGCAACAGTAGGAAAGCGAGAAATGTCCGGGCTGGGGGAACTCCTCAGCCCGTATTTTTTTGTCGAATCGTCGTGCCGGCTGTAGACTTGCACGCTGTTCAACTGATCCGTATCGATGCCAACAACAGCCACGGCCGCGCCGAACCCTATCCCCGCCAATGAGACCACAGTGCGGCGCCGTCTCGCGCAGATGGTGATGATTGGCTTCGCCCTGCGCGTGGGCTTTGTCCTCATCGCCCACACCTATCGTTTTAAGGCGTCTGGCGGCAACTTCGGATTCGGCTATGAGATGGGCCACATCGCCGCTTCCCTGGCCTCGGGCAACGGATTCGCGGATCCCTTTCAGGCTTACACCGGTCCCACCGCCTGGGAACCACCACTCTATCCGTTCCTGATCGCAGCCGTCTTCCGCCTGACCGGCATTTATTCAGCGACGTCCTCCATCATCCTGCTGGCCATCAACAGCTTCTTTTCGGCGCTCACCAGTATTCCGGTTTTCTATCTCGCAAAAAGATCGTTTGGCGAACGTGTAGCAACTTGGTCGGCATGGACGTGGGCGCTCTGCCCCTACGCGATGTATTGGGCCGTGAAATGGGTCTGGGAGACCAGCATCGCCGCATTTCTTTTGACCGTGCTGCTGTTAATGGCCTGGCGTCTCGCCGACGGCGCACCTGCGCGCGAATGGATCGCCTGGGGACTGCTCTGGGGGATCGCAGCGCTGCTGAATCCGTCGTTGTTATCCGTCCTGCCGTTCGTCGGATTGTGGGTTGCGTATCGACGATATCGGGAGCAACAACCGTTTTTCGCTCGGGCCATAGTTGCTTCGTTGATGTTCTTTGCGGTCATCGCTCCCTGGCTGATGCGTAATTACGAAACCTTCCATCGTCCCGTTTTCCTGCGCACTAATTTCTGCGCCGAACTTCGGTTTGGCAACGGCCCCGGCGCCAACGGATTGTCCATGGGCTTCCAGCAACATCCCACTCACAATCCCGCGGAACTTGAACGTTACAAGCAGATGGGCGAGCTGGCCTACGTCGCGGAAAAAAAAGCAGAGGCGATCGCGTGGATTCGGGCGAATCCACTTGCCTTCGTCCAGGTTTCGATTGCCCGTTTCATTTACTACTGGACCGACACCCCTTGGAGCGGCCGTCTCATGCCGGCGAAGAACGCCCTGTTCCTGGCCTCGTCGCTCTGCGGATTCGGCGGCTTATGGCTGATGTGGAAACAGCGTCGGCCAGGGTTCTTCCTGTTTGCCGTATGCTTGCTCATCTTTCCGCTCGTCTATTACTTCGTCTTCCCGCACCCGCGCTATCGCGCTCCCATCGAGCCACAACTGTTTACGCTCATCGTCTTCCTTATCTCACAAGCGAAGGAACTTACTACACCAACCGCTCCACCGCCGCCGGCATACTCTTGACGTCTGGCTTTTTCGCCATCAGCAGCAGCGCTCCGATCCTCTTGAAGTCGCACAATTCTTCGACATTTGCAAACCACTTGCCGGAATACGTCTCCGGCGACGGAGTCTCGTCCGGAATTCTCAGCGCTTGCACATCTTCGAACGCATGCGCCTTGAGCAACTCCAGGTACTCCGCTTCCGAACGCGCGTGCACCGGAACCTTGAGCTCTTTCACCCACCTCATTGAGTAGTGATTGTCCCTGTAGAGATTGATCAGAATAAACAGCCGGCCGCGAGGCGCCATCACGCGAAAAAGCTCTGCCAGAGCCCGTTCCTGGTCGGGATAGTAATAGAACGATTCCACCGACAGTACTTTGTCGAAGTAGTTTTCTTCCCACGGAATCTTGTCCGCCGGACCCCAGATGTACATCACGTTCTCGAAGTCTTTCGATTGCGCTCGCGCCCGCCGCACCATTTCGTCGGCGACATCGAGTCCCACCACCTGCCCGAAGCCGGCAGGTCCATCGCTAACCATCCGAGCCAGAATTCGTGTCGCCCACCCGGTGCCGCAGCCGAGATCGAGAACCCGCTCACCCGGCCGCAACTCCATTCGCCGGATCGTTTGCTCCGTGATGTAACGGTGATGATCTTCCATCTCCTCACCGCGGCCGGCCTCGGCCCACCGGTTGAACTCTTCGCGCAGAATCTCGTCAGGGGTCATGCCATAGACAATATTCAATCGCCCATAGACAATCAAACCGATGTCGCAAACTCCGCCGCCAAAGCCGCTGCTCTACTGTCCCACCTGCCAGCGTGAGGTCACCGATCCCCTGACCTGTGGCGATTGTTCGGCCGTCATCTGCCGCGTCTGCGGAACTCCACTCGAATCGCCCGACGAATTGGCGATGGGCTAGTTGCGCCACATTCTTGCCAACTTCCTAGCCCCTCATAGATGATGTTCGGTCGTCCATTCCAGCGATCGGACATAAATTATGAAATTACTTGTAATTGGTGCGGGGATGATGGGTTCTGCCGCCGCCTATGACATGGCACGCGCGGCCGGTGTGGAATCGGTCACGCTCGCCGATTCCGACTACAAACGTGCAAAAGAAGCCGCCAAGCGGCTCAATAGGCTCACCAAGAGCGATCGCATCGAACCCGAAAAAGTCGATGCCTCCAGCGAGAAATCCGCCTACAAGCTCATGCGCGGACATGCAGGTTGTCTCTCCGCCGTCCCCTACTTCTTCAATCTCGGACTGGCAAAAGCGGCCATCAAAGCCCGATGCCACTTCGCCGACCTTGGCGGGAATAACATCGTCGTGCGCAAAACTCTCGAGCTGGCGAAGAAAGCAGAAAAGGAAGGCGTCGCACTTGCCCCTGATTGCGGTCTCTCTCCGGGTATGGCGTCAATTCTTGCCGGCGAACTCATGCGCCGCATCGGCGGGAAAGCGGACGCTCTAAAAATTTATGTCGGCGGACTCCCCGTCAATCCCAAACCTCCCTTCAATTACCAGATGGTCTTCTCGGTTGAGGGCCTGGTCAACGAATACTGCGAGCCGGCGCGGGTTTTGAAGAAGGGCAAGATTCAGACCATCGAGCCGCTGACCGAGTTCGAGACTTTTGAAATCGAAGGCCTGCCGGCGCTCGACGCCTTCCACACCTCCGGCGGAACCTCGACCCTCCCCGAAACGTTCGCCGGAAAGGTCGGCGAGTGCTTCGAGAAGACCCTGCGCTACCAGGGCCATGCCCAGTTCATTCGTGGACTTTATGACCTCGGCATGTTCTCGAGCGAGAAGCGCAAGATCAACGGCGTCGAAATTTCTCCCCGCGCCGTAACATCATCGTTATTCCTGGAAAAGTTCGGTGGTAACGACCCCGATCTGACAGTCATGCGCGTGGAAGCCCACAAGTCCGGCAAGAAGAGCCTCTTCGGCAAGAAGCAGGAATCGGACACCGTAATGAGCTTCACCATTGTCGACAAGTTCGATCCCAAAACAGGCATGACCTCGATGATGCGCACCACCGCCTGGCCGGCAGCCATCGTCGTTGAAATGCTCGCCGACGGGACAATCGCGAAACGCGGAGCCGTCCTTCAGGAGCGCGATGTTCCCGCCGACGCCTTCCTGCAAGCGATGGACAGCCGCGGCGTGGAGATTCGCTTCGAGCAGAAATAGTTTTCGCAACGCTCGACGCGTTATCGCAGCGAGGATCAGCGAAGCCCGACACTCCTGACAAAAGAAAAGCCCCGCGAAGCTCTCGCGGGGCTTTTTATTTCGTCTGCGAAAACTAGCCGCGAACCCGGTTGTTGTGCTTTTTGTTATAGATCGCCTTCGAGTTCCGATTCTGCTGGCGATTCACTAGGGCCTTCTCGCCGTTCGTCAGCTTGCCGCCGTTCTCCGCGCGCATTCCGGCAACTTCCTTATTGACGCCGGCTTCACGCTTCTCCATGTTCGACGATTCCTTCGCGGTCAGCTGGCCGCTCTTGATTCCCTGCCCGATCCGCTCCTGCTGCAAGCGCTGGCGCTGTCCCACTTCCGACTTCGGATTCACATTCTGCGTCGCCGCGTTGCGCTTGTCCTTGTAGATCTCGCTCGACAGGTGATTCTGCTGCTGGTTCAGCACCTTGCGATCGGCCGAGGTCAGCTTACCGTTGTCCTCGGACTTCATGATGTGCTCTTCCTTGTTCAGGTTCGATTCCTGCTTCTCGATGTGGCTGGTCTCGCCCGCCGTCAGTGAACCGTTCTCTGCGCCATTGCCGATGCGCTGCTGCTGATTGTTCTTGCGTTGGTTGACGGTGTACTTCGGAGTCGTCGGTGTGGTGCTCGTGGTTGTGGTGGTGGTTGCGCTTTGCGCCATCGCGGCCGGTACGCAGATTGCCGCGGCTGTAACCGCAAGGATAAACCTGTTGAAACCTTTCATTTCCATCCCTCCAGATTCGTTGACGATCTCTTCTACTCAGGATCGTTCACTGGAATGAAACACAGCCCATCGAGAGTTGTTGCGCTAATTGTCTTTTGATTGATCGGCGGCTATCTAGTTACGAAGGGGATACGACCTATCGAAAGAATGGAGAGGCCTTTATAGACCCGCCTCAATGCGTGCGCGCGGATCAAGATAGTCACGCAGCGCATCTCCAATGAAGTTAAAGGACAACACCGCCAACATCACCGCCGCAGCCGGAAACAACACCAGGTGCGGCGCATCGAACAGGTGCGAACGCCCATCGTTTAGCATCGCGCCCCAGCTTGATGTCGGTGGCGGAACCCCCAGCCCCAGGAAGCTCATCGTCGCCTCTGCCAGAATCGCCCCCGCCATGCCGATCGCCCCCTGCACGATTACCGGCTGCACCATGTTCGGCAGAATGTGTCGACCCCAGATCCACAGGTCGCTTGCGCCCAACGCGCGTGCCGCTTCCACGAATTCGCGTTCGCGAACCGCCAGCACCTGCGCGCGCACCAGCCGTGCATATCCAACCCATCCGCCCAAAATCAGCGCAAAAATCAGGTTGAACAATCCCGGGCCAAGAAATGCCACGAATGCGATCGCCAGCAGAAATCCCGGAAACGACAGGAATGCGTTCATCACCACGATGTTGACGAAGCGATCCAGCCGTCCACCGTAGTATCCGGCCAGGGACCCAATAATCACCCCAAGGACCAACGATCCCGTCACCACCCCCACGCCAACCAGCATCGAGATTCGCACACCAAAAATGATGCGCGAGAAAATATCTCGTCCCAGTTCGTCGGTCCCAAACCAATGGTGAGCTGAAGGCGGCGAGAGACGCGTTGGCAGATCGATGTATGCAGGATCCTGCGGCGCAATCCATGGCGCAAAGATCGCAAAACAAACAAAGATGGAAATGAAGACAATCCCCGTCGCGGCCAGCGGGTTAAACCGGATCGCTCTTTTCACCCGATGCGAAACAGGCTCGGCAGTCACCGGGGCAGGTTGCGGCATGGGAGCGACCGACATCGGCCCAATCATACATTGAGGACGACCCGTAGCCACTCACCGCGACAAACCGGCGGAAACCGTGTCAGACTCTATAGCGATAGCCGGGGCAGGCATGCGCAAACTCCTCTTGTTTCTGATGGTCGTCCTATCCGTCACTTCGTGGGCCGGAATCACCTACACCGCTGAAACCCGCACCATCCTTGGATCAAAGAATCAGGCCGGCGACATGCGCGTGAAAGCCTGGGTCGACGGCAAGCAGGCGCGCGTCGACTTCCTTTACAGCGAACTCCCGCAACTCGAAACCGGCACCTATCTCGTCACTTCCGACGGCGGCGATACCGCCTACCTCATCGATCCGCGCAGCCGCACCTTCCAACGCTGGGACATCAGCAGCATGATCGCCAACATGGCCGACATGATGCGCTCGATGCGCAGCCAGATGAAGGTTCGCTTTGACGAACCGAAAGTCGAAAAGCTGCTCGAAGAGCCCGGACCCGAGATCGATGGCCTGCCTACACGCCACTTTCGCTACCGCACAAGTTACAAAGCTTCTCTTCAGCTCAACGAAACCGAGACCATTTCCACCGTCACCGAAGAGGACATCTGGACCACCAACGCCATCCAGGAACCCGGCCTGCTGGCACTTCTCAACAAGCGGCCCAGCTCGGGCGACGAAGAACTCGACCGCATCATTCAGCAGGAGATGGCGAAGATCCCCGGATTTCCCCTTCGGCACATCACCAGCACGCGCACCGAAACCGCCAAGGAAACCACCGAGAGCCGCACCGAAATGAACATCGTGGAGTTGAAGAACGTTCCCGTCGCCGAATCGATGTTCCGCGTTCCCAAAGGCTACGCCGAACTCGATCCCGACGATTCCGACTTGAACAACGCCATCAAGAAACTTCACCAGCAGCAGAAGACGAACGCCCAATAAGATGTAGGCGCTCAGATCTGTCGTGCATTCGACAGAGCCGACACCAACAAAGAAGCCTATTTCTCCAACTCTTTCACTTCTTCCGCCAGCTTCCTGAATCCCATCGTCAGAATCCCGATGTACCCGATCAGCACCACCCACACAATGATGTACGCAGCGTATAAGTAGCTCATCGCGTCGCCCCCAGCGCCTTCATCGCGTGCGCCTCTTCCACTTTTTGCCGGGTACGTTCAAGCACAAACCGCAGCCACACCAGCAGGATCCCCAGCGCGGTAAACGCGGCCATGTTCACGAAAAACGCCTGCAGCATTCTCGGATCGATCCCCGAGTCCGCGCCGCCTCCAAACACCGGCTTCGGATGTTGCGTCCGGAACCACCGTATCGCCATAAAGACGAACACCGCGTCCAGGCATCCGAAGATCGCCAGTGACGCCGCCAGCACCGCATTCGGCCCGCCGATGGAAAACTTTCGCAGAATCAGGTAGCTGACATAGATCAGCCACAGCACTAACGTCGACGTTAGCCGCGCATCCCACGTCCACCAGATGCCCCAGACCGGTTTCCCCCAGATTGGCCCGGTCAGCAGCACGATAGTGCAAAAGACAACCCCAACTTCGGCCGTTGAGACCGCGAGCGCATCAATCTCGGGCTTGCGCCAGATCAGGTAAGCGATCGACAGCAGGAAGTTTGCCGGGAAGCACAACTCCATCACCCACGCGCACGGCACGTGATAATAGAAGATACGTTGCACCGGACCCATGGTCGCTTCTGTGGGCGCGCCGATCAGCGCTTCGTACAAGCCCCACGAGAGAAGCGCGAACGTTATGAGCGCAAAAATAGTGAATTTCGATTTCATTCCGCCTGTAACACCGTTTCGAAGAGAAATAGTCCTACCGCAGTGAACACCACATCGTAAACCGCCAGAAAAACCAGCGGGAGATAGGCCGAGCCCTCGCCCGTCAAAGTGTTCGCGGTCGCATTTACCGCCGCCAGCATGGCCGGAATCGAGATCGGAAACAGCAGCAGCGGCAGCAGCACTTCCCGGCTCCGCGTGCGAATCGAGATTGCCCCGAAAAACGTCCCGTTCACTACCAGCGCCCAATTCCCCAGCACCGACGCGAGCACCAACTGGTACACCGGACCTACGCTCCGCAGGTTGTAAAAGATCACGAACAGCGGCGCGATCACAAGTTCCAGCACGCTGACGAAAATGAAATTGCCAATCGTTTTCGCCAGGAACAACGACTCCAGCGGCGCCGGCGCAATACGGTAGGCGTCGAGCACACTGTTTCGCAATTCGCGCGACCACGTCTGATTGAGTGCCACTACGGCGGCAAATAGCAGGGCTACCCAAACCAGCCCTCCGGCGATCGGCCGTGACTCTTCCGGCGACAGGTCAAACGAGAAGCTGAAGATCACCACCACCAGCAGCGCGAAGAACAGCATCGAGTTGATCGCGTCTTTCGAGCGCCACTCAAGTTGCAGGTCTTTGGCCAGGGTGTTTTTTAATGTCGTGGCGAAGGTCATGGCGCGTCGCTCCGCCGTTGGACCGGAGTGACACCCGACGCAATCGCCTCAGCCGAAACGCCGTGCTCTCGCAAAATGATCTCTCCCGCCGACATCCACACCGACTCATCTGCGATACGCTCCAACAAAGCCGGCTGATGCGTGACCAGAAAAATCGTTCGCCCGTGATCTCGCATTTCACCCAGCAGTCGCGCCATCTCGCGTGCCGATGTAACGTCAACGTTAGAAAATGGCTCGTCCAGCAAAAGCAATTTCGGATCGTTCAGGATCGCCCTCGCCAGCGACATCCGCTGCTTCATGCCCTGCGAATATTGGCCAGCTCGCCGAGCCAGCGACGGATCGAGCCCGACCGTACGGATCGCGTGCTCGCAAATTGCCGGATCGCTGATGCCGTAAAGCCTGGCGAAGTATTGCAGATTCTCCATGCCGCTCAGTTCTTCGTACAGCATCGACGCATGCGCCATGTAACCAAACTGCGACCCGATCGATCGTATGTCCTTCGAACCCAATACTTCCAACTGGCCTCGCGTTGGGCGAATCAGCCCCGCGATCACCCGCAACAAGGTGCTTTTTCCAGCGCCGTTCTCGCCGAGAATGAGGTAAAGCTTTCCGGCGGCGAAATCCGCAGTCACATTTCTCAGCGCGGCAAACCGTCCGTAGAGCTTTGAGACCTCGCGCAGCGAGACCACGAACCCAGGGTTGTCGGTGGAAGTCATGGAAGCGTTAGCTCCGTATTGTAATGGAGCCGCCCGCGATTGTTGCGATTTCGGTTATCCTCAATCGCTCGCTCGAAACGGCAAGCCCCGTATGGAAAACATCGTTCCCATTCGCGAATCAGGCATTCACGGCTTTCTGCACCGGCCAGATTCTGCGAGCGGCGATGCGCTTGCTCTCACTCACGGAGCGGGCGCGAACTGTCATGCTCCGCTGCTGGTCGCGCTGGCGCGCGAGTTCTGTCAGTCAGGAATGACCGTTTTGCGTTTCAATCTTCCCTTTCGCCAATTGCGGCCGCATGGACCGCCGCTGCGCGGCAGCGACAAGCGCGACCGCGAAGGCATCGCCGAAGTCATCGAATTCATGCGCAAGCAGACTTCTGGCCGCGTCTTCGCCGGAGGTCATTCCTACGGCGGACGTCAGACCTCGATGCTGCTGGCCGAGCGTCCGGAACTTGCCGATGGACTCTTGCTGCTGTCGTACCCGCTTCATCCGCCGATGAAACCAGCTCAATTGCGAACGGCGCACTTTCCTGATCTCCAAACGCCGTCGCTCTTCGTTCACGGCGCGCGCGACGGATTCGGATCTCAGGAAGAAATGGTCGCAGCGCTCAATCTCATCCCTGCGCGCACACATCTGATGGAAGTCGAAGGCGCTGGACACGAACTGCTGACAAAGAAGAATCAGGAAGAGTTGCCGAAGAGAATCTTCGCGACCTTCCAGGCGATGTTTCGCAAAGGCAGCTAACTAAGGTCGGACCTGCGAAGTCTGGGTCGTTGTGGCGGGCGTTGCGGCGGGAGTTCCCTGCTGTTGCTGCTGCGGCGCGTACTTCGAGGCGCATTTCGCCTGCAATTGCCTGGCATGGAAAACGCCATCGTGGCCGTAAGTTCCTTCGGCCAGCGCCTGCGAAGCGTCGTGGAATGTGTCCGGCGGAGCTTCGCTCCCGTTGTAAACGACAGGCAAAGTGCGGTCTTCTTCCTGCAGCGTGAACTCCACGTGCGATCCGGTTCGCTTGATCGATCCGGGCATCACGGTTCCGGCAACCCGCAAGCGCTTATGGTAAGCGCTGTCGTCCATCGCCTTCAGCTCTTTGATCGTGACGTAGTAGCTCTTGCTTTCCTGAACGCCCGTGTAAGCGAGGTAGCCCAGAGACACGACGATAACGACCACCACGATGCCGAAGCGGATATAACGATTGCGCATGAATGTTCCTGTTAAATTGTACTCTCACGCGAAGGTGGGTCAAGCATCACATCCGCGAGTGACGTAATTTCGCACGGCGTATAATGGTCGTTTTCATCGAGCCTGAGGGGATTTTCCTATGTCGGAAACGAAGTCGAACGGGAATGGCAACGGTCATCACGGCGTCCAGGAAGACGGCTGGATCCAGAAACCACGAGCCGAGTGGATCGAGCGGCGCAGGCAGGAAGCCTCGCGCACGGGCGACCAGAATTTCTCGCAGATGCACTTTGCGCGCAAGGGCATCATCACCGAAGAGATGACCTACGTTGCGCAGCGCGAAAAGATCACGCCTGAGCTCGTTCGCGACGAGGTTGCCGCAGGACGCATGATCATTCCGGCAAACATCAACCATCCCGAGCTGGAGCCGATGGCGATCGGCGTCGAATCGATGTGCAAGATCAACGCCAACATCGGTAACTCAGCCGTTACATCCAATGTCGATGAAGAACTGCAGAAGCTGCACACGGCCGTTCACTACGGCGCCGACACGGTGATGGACCTCTCGACCGGCGGCGGGATCCACGAGATTCGCGAGGCGATCATCCGCCATTCGCCGGTGCCCATCGGCACGGTTCCGATCTACGAAGCCATCGCACGGGTGAAGCGCGTCGAAGACCTGAACGCCGACATCATGCTCGAGGTTATCGAGGAGCAGGCGCAGCAGGGCGTCGATTACATGACGATCCACGCCGGCGTGCTCATCCAATATTTGCCGCTGATCTCGAAGCGCATCACCGGAATCGTGAGCCGCGGCGGCGCGATCCTGGCGCAGTGGATGGCGCATCATCACAAGCAGAATTTCCTCTACGAGCGCTTCGACGACATCGTCAAAATCTTCAAGAAATACGACGTATCGTTCTCGTTGGGTGACGGGTTGCGTCCCGGCTGCATTGCCGACGCCAGCGACGAGGCACAGTTCTCCGAGCTGAAAACTCTCGGCGAACTTACCGCGCACGCCTGGAAAGACGACGTGCAGGTGATGATCGAAGGTCCCGGCCACGTGCCGATGGACAAGATCAAGGAGCAGGTCGAGAAGGAAGTCGAGATGTGCTTCGGCGCTCCGTTCTACACACTCGGACCACTCGTGATCGACATCGCTCCCGGCTACGATCACATCACGTCCGCGATCGGCGCGGCCATGATCGGCTGGTACGGCGCTTCGATGCTCTGCTATGTGACTCCGAAAGAACACCTCGGGCTGCCGAACGAAAAAGACGTCAAGGACGGCATCATCGCTTACAAGATCGCCGCTCACGCCGCCGATGTTGCGCGACATCGGCCTGGCGCGCAGGACCGCGACAACGCCCTGTCGTATGCTCGCTACACCTTCGACTGGGAAAAGCAGTTCGAGCTGTCGCTCGATCCGCAAACGGCGCGGTCGATGCACGACGAAACGCTTCCGGGCGGCGACTACTACAAAGCGGCGTTCTGCTCGATGTGCGGCCCGAAGTTCTGCTCGATGAACTACTCGTCGAAGATCGACGACTACAACAAAGCAGTCCACGGCATCGAGAAAAAGGACTACTCGGAGCTGGTGAACAGCCTGGTATCGATCAAGTAGCCTGGGAACCATCAGCTGCAGGAAATGTCTCGAACTTGTACCCTACCCCCTCCCCGGGGGTCGATTTGTTGAAAACAAATAACTTAGCGATAGATAGTTTTGTAAGGTCCTTGTTTTCAGCCAGATGCGGGTAAAATCGCCTAAACAAAGAAGTTACAGCCACGTCGGATCCTCCGTTTCGCTGAAAAATAAAAAGCACCCCACCCTCCCATGGAATCAACGACTTACAGCCCGTCATTGGAAACAAAGGACTTAGCTGCCGGATAACCTACGCACTCAGGGGCGCAACTCGAGGCGTAGCGGAAAAATTTTTGCAATCTGTCCGGGGCTTCGCAAGCTTCATTTCGTTTCGATCGTGGAAGACTGACGAGCGAGCCACAGCTTCACAAGGTCGGGGCGGGACTGAAGGCATGCGTGAGCTGGAGGGTTATGAATTTGGCAACAAACGGCAGCATTCGCGGCAGCGTCTCTCGCTCCTGAGTTCCACGCCGTCGTCGTCGCGCGCATCATGTCTTTGCGGTCCCACGTATTTCCGAGAATCTGCTCCTCCGCGTCTGCAGGTAAGCCGTTCACGCCCGAACCAGTGAGCGCCTGCAGTCCGCACTTGGCGCCTTCGTTGTAGCCGTGGTCGAGCGCGCACCAGCGAAGATGAAGTGGGACTTGCCGGTCGCAGGGCATTTCATAGACCTGCTTGAGGCTGAAGTTCTGGCTGTATTGCCCTGCCGTGATCTGCCGCTGCGGAGTGACTTTCTGCGCTTGATGCACAGTCTCATTCGTCTGCGCATGATTTCTTACCAGGAACACTCCAACCACCAGGATAACCAGAACAGCTCGCAGGCTGAGATGTCGCATTCGCAATCCCTCCTGTTGGGGGGTACTTATATGACTGATCTCATTGCCGATGCGATGTCACGTGGAGAGCGGGTGGATGTTCGCACTCTGCCGGCGGTCTGGGATTCCGGCTAGCAATCGCAATCGTTCCGGGGCAATGGCGCGGTTTGAGCAGCGAACGAATGCAGAGCAGCGGCGCGCCCTCGATCAATGTTCCGCGTGTTCGCCGTTCGCCTGGTTGCTGTCGATTTGTCGCGACGCGTAATAGCCTTCACGGGCTTGCACCTTGTAGTCTTTCTGCTTTGCCGCCAGCGTTATGTGTCGATAGTCTGCCTTGTCGCCGGCCGCGCGATCCGGGGAGTAGCCGATGTTGTACTGATTGCGCAGCTCATCCTGGATCTGCGCATAAATCTGGGTCACGCTGTTCTGGTTCGACACCACAAACATGCGACCACCCGTCTCCTTCGATAGCCGTTCGAGCACCTGTTTGCCATGCTCTCTGTCGCGCTGCTGCAGTTGAGGAGTATCGCCGTAATCACCGCCGCCTCCTTCTCCCTCGAAGTAGATCGAGTACACCATGGTGTCGGCGCGCTGCGCACTCTCGATCGCGCGGTCGAGAGACATCTTGCTTCCGTGATCGACGCCGTCGGTGAGGACTACGATGGCCTTGCGTCCATGCTGCGATTGCATCATTTCGTCAGAGGCGAGGAAGATGGCGTCGTAGAGCAGCGTTCCGCCACCGCGCGTACCGTGCCCCGGAGCTCCGTGCGGTCCGTCACCCGGCAGCACTACGGTATTGTCGTCTTCGGTCGGAGTTTTCAAGTCCTGGAGCGACGCTTGCACCTTCCCGGGATCCTTGGTCACGTCTTCGAGCAGTTCCGCCTCGCCGGCAAACTGGATTAGAAATGAGGAATCCGTGTTGACCCGGAGCACATCCTTCGTAAACGCGGCGCTCGCGCCTTTTTCTTCGTCAATCGCATGTACCTGGCTGCCGCTGACATCGACCAGCAGCCCGAGCGTCAGGGGCAAATCGGTTTCGCGTGTGAAGTAGCGGATCGACTGCGGCCGGCCGTCCTCTTGCAACAGAAAGTCGTCCTTACCGAGCGTGTTGACGATGTTCCCTTGCTTATCGCGTACTGTGGCCAGCACGTTCACGACTTTGACATTGACGGAAAAGGTTGGCGTGTCCTGCGCTACTGCGGCTAATGAGAAAAACAGCAGCGCTGCGGTGCCGCGCAACAGGAATGGAGATTTCAATTGCATAGACGTTCGGATTAAGTAGAGGAAACCCACGCTTGAAGACATTGTTGTGCAGGAAGCTATCGCAACTCTGTTCTGTGGGTGATTTTGTGCCAACGCGCTGAACTTCGTTTTCTGCTTTGCGTAGCGAGTAGCCGTCCATTACATTTACCGCGCAATTTGACGGAGCCCTCATGCGCAGACTCGTTTTTTCCCTCTTCTTCCTCTCTGCATCTGCCTTCTCCCAAAACCTTCAAACCGATGCGGCCGCTTTTGCGGCGAGTCTTTGGAACTATCACGTTTATCCGAACATCGTTTACCACACGGCGAACAATTATGAAGCCCAACTCGACGTGTACACACCGCCAGGCCACGGGCAACCGACGCCGGTAGCGATCATTATTCACGGCGGCGGCTGGATCGAGGGGAAAAAAGAAGAGCGGGTTGTCGAGGTGATGCCGTACCTGCAGATGGGATTTGCCGCGGTGAATGTGGAGTATCGGCTGGCAAGGGTCTCGCCGGCTCCGGCGGCGGTGATCGACTGCCGCTGCGCCCTGCACTGGGTGGTGGCGAACGCCAAGAAATATAACTTTGACGTTAGCCGTATGGTGGTGATGGGCGGATCGGCCGGAGGCCACCTGGCGCTGACGACCGGCATGTTAACGCCGGCGGCAGGATTCGATCGCGAATGTTATGCGCCTGACGATCCGGTGTGGAAGCAGGCAGGTGGAACTGCTCACGATCCGCGAGTGGCAGCGATCGTGAACTGGTTCGGCATCACCGATGTGCTCGATGAAATTCATGGGCCGAACACGAAGGGCTACGCTGTGATCTGGATCGGCGATCGACCGGATGCGGATGAGATAGCAAAGCGCGTGTCGCCGATCAACATGATCAGGAAAGACACTCCACCGATTATCACGATACACGGCGATCACGACGAACTGGTTCCGTATGAAGATTCGGTGAAGTTTCACCGCGCGTTAACGGCGGCAGGGGTGGTGAATCAGCTTTACACGGTCCCGGGAGGCAATCATGGCGGCTTCTCGGCGGAAGAAACCCAGAAGATTTGGGCGACGATCCGGCAGTTTCTGAATCAGAATGTCAAAGGGACGGCTCCGGGAACCGTGAATTCCAAATGAGCTGCATTGCTTGCAACGGGAGCCTCCGGTAAACTCAGTTGTCTATTTTTCGGGGAACGACCAAACACAATTCAGAAGTTCAGAAAGGTGATCCAGGATGAGCTCTCCTACGGAAGCCCGCGAACCTCGCATCGGCACGCCCGCTGCGGCCCTTGAGTCCAACACCGGAGTAGCAGCCAAGCGCGGACCGACGGCGGGAGACAAGCCCGACGAGAAGCTGGAAATCCTGAGCGTCAATACGATTCGCACGCTCTCGATGGACGCAGTACAAAAGGCGGACAGCGGGCATCCGGGAACACCGATGGCGCTGGCGCCGCTGGCGTATGTGGTCTGGAACCGTTACCTGCGTCACAACCCCAAGAACCCGCATTGGGCGAACCGCGACCGCTTCGTTCTGTCGAATGGACACGCGTCGATGCTGCTGTATTCCATGCTGCATCTCACGGGGTACGATTTGTCGCTCGACGAACTCAAGAACTTCCGGCAGTGGGGATCGAAGACGCCGGGACATCCGGAATATGGATTGACTCCGGGCGTTGAGACGACCACGGGTCCGCTCGGGCAGGGTTGCGGAAATTCCGTCGGCATGGCGATCGCCGAGCGCTGGCTGGAAGCGCACTTCAATCGCGGCGATCAGAAGCTGGTCGACTACCGAATCTACACGTTCTGCGGCGATGGCGACATGATGGAAGGCATCTCCGGGGAAGCAGCCTCGATCGCCGGGCACCTGAAGCTTTCGAACCTGATCTGGTTTTACGACAACAATCACATCACGATCGAAGGCAACACGGCTCTGGCGTTCTCGGAAGACGTGGGAACACGGTTCATGGGCTATCACTGGAACGTGCTGCGAGTGAGCGATGCCAACGATCTGGAATTGATGGATGCTGCAATCGCCAGCGCCCTGAAGGAAACGGAACGTCCGACACTGATCATCGTGGACAGCCACATTGGATGGGGCGCTCCGAACAAGCACGACACGGCGTCTGCGCATGGCGAAGCGCTGGGCGAAGAAGAGATCCGCCTGACCAAGAAAGCGTACGGTTGGCCCGAAGACGCTCACTTCCTGGTTCCCGACGAAGTGAAAGCGTACATGAGCAAGGCGGTCGATCGCGGACAGAAGATGGAATCGGATTGGAACGAGAAACTTGGCGAGTATCGGAAAGCGAATCCGGACCTGGCCGCGCAATTCGAAATGATGCAGAAAGACGAGCTGCCACAGGGATGGGACAAGGATGTGCCGACATTCCCCGCCGACGCGAAGGGCAAAGCTACGCGCGACAGTTCGAACACAGTAGAAAACGCAGTGGCCAAGAACGTTCCCTGGCTGGTTGGCGGTGCGGCCGATCTTGCGCCGTCGACTAAGACGCTGATTAAAGACGGTGGCGACTTCGAAGCCGGGCACTACGGGGGCCGCAATCTGCACTTCGGCATCCGCGAGCATGCGATGGGCGCGGCGATCAATGGCATGGTGCTATCGAAGCTGCGCGCGTTCGGAGCAACGTTCTTCATGTTCTCCGATTACATGCGCAACACGCTGCGGCTGGCCGCGATCATGGACGTGCCGACGATCTTCATCTATACGCACGATTCCATCGGCCTCGGCGAAGACGGGCCAACTCACCAGCCGATCGAGCATCTGGCTTCAGTGCGGGCCACTCCGCGGCTTATCGATATGCGTCCGGGCGACGCCAATGAAGTGTCGGAAGCATGGCGCGTCACCATGCAACTTAAGCACGAACCGATTGCGCTGATTCTTTCGCGGCAGGCGATGCCGACCCTGGATCGCACGAAGTACGCGAGTGCCGCGGGTGTGGCGAAGGGCGCATATGTGCTGGGCGATTCGAAAGGTGAGCCGGAGGTGATCCTGATCGGTACCGGATCGGAGTTGCAGTTTGCCGTCGCCGCACATGAACAACTGACGGCGGAGGGCGTCCGCAGCCGGGTCGTCAGTATGCCTTCGTGGAAGCTGTTTGATAAGCAACCGGAGGAGTACCGCAATAGCGTGTTCCCGAAGAATGTGAAGGCACGAGTGGCTATTGAAGCAGCGTCTCCGATGGGATGGCGCGAATATATCGGAGAGGGAGGCGTAATGATCGGACGTTCGGACTTCGGCGCTTCGGCTCCGATCAAGGAGTTGTACAAACATTTCGGCTTCACCACCGAAAACGTGGTGGCGCAGGCGAAGAAGCTGCTGAAGAAGTAGCCCGTTTCGAGGGATTGGTTTCCTGGACAGCCGCTGATTCATGCGGCTGTTTTCTTTTGCTTAAACGCTCTTCGCATCGAAGCCAGCAGCGAGGGCGCGTGAGGGGAAGGCGACTCCGCTTGGACTGATTCTCACGAGTCACATTTTTTATCGTGCAACTTTTAAGTTGCGCTTTCAGTTCGAGAGAATTATTATGCAACTTGGAGGTTGCATAATGTCAGTTGCAGCTCAAAGCGTTATCGAGCAGGAAGTCACCATTCGGGCGCCGCGCGGGCGCGTCTGGAAGGCACTCACGAATCCCGCTGAGTTGAGCGCATGGTTTCGCTGCACACTCAGCACCAAGGATTTTCGCGTGGGAGAAACGGTGAACGGCGTATCCACTTATCCCGGCCACGAGGGTACGGCGTTCACCCTCGAAATCGTAGAAAAGATACCCGAGCAGCGCTTCGCGTGGCGATGGCATCCGGGCCACGCGGATGTGGGCGATCCGCCGACGACGGTGACGTTCACTCTCGATGAGGTTCCGGGCGGAACGCGCGTGAAGGTGACGGAATCCGGCTTCGACCGTATCTCCATCGAGCGCCGTGCCAAGGCTTTCGAGGGCAACAGCAAGGGCTGGGAAATCCAGATGCGAAACATTCACGACTATGTTGAACACGGCAAGTAACGCGCAGCTTCGCCAAGCCGCCCCAGTTTTCGCCGCCCTGGGAGACGACGTGCGGCTGTTGCTGGTGGCTCGCCTTTCACGAGGCGAGCCGCTTTCCATTTCGCGGCTGTCGGAGGGACTGCCGATCACTCGCCAGGCCGTGACCAAGCATCTGCTCGTGCTTTCGGGCGCGGGCCTGGTCGCGAGCGAACGCCGTGGACGGGAGCAACAGTGGGCGTTGAAGCCGGACGGAATCCGCGACGCCGAGCGATACCTCGCGATCATCAGCAAACAGTGGGGGGATGCTTTGGGTCGGTTGAAGGCGTTTGTGGAGTCCGAGAAAGGATAGTTTTTCCGGCAAGCATCATCTTCTGCTACTAACGATGCCCCGGTGGTTACCGTGGTGCATCCTCACGTTTTTCGTGTGAGTTAAATCACAGACGTGATTCGAGCGCTCTCGTTAGCCTGTAGCTCCAAATCGCTCACTGGACGGTAAAAATGCAGGATCAGTACGCGTACCTGCGAGGCCAATACGAAGAGATTGTCGAACACTGCGAATATCTGCTGAGAAACAGCATCGACCCAGGAATACGGGCCAAGGCGCAGGATTCAATGCAGAAAGCCATGACGCAACTGGCGCGATTGAACCGGCAGTTGACTGGCATTCCGGAAACGAACGCTTAAATAGGGCCTGACGTCACCAATTTAAGCTGCGACCCACTCGTCTATAAAAAGGGCACGGAGTTAATCCGTGCCCTGAAATTATTTTTACATCGACGGCGTTACAGCTCGAGTTCCGCGCGCACCAGGTCAGCCCGCCCTTCCATTTTCCCGAGCTTAAATCCGAGTTTGCGGAAGATCGCCTGCATGTCTTCGTTTTCTTTCAGGACACTGGCTACGACACGCCGTGCACCTTCCTCACGCGCAATTTCAACCGAACGTTTCATCAGTTCGGAACCGATCCCAAGATGCTGCGCTTCGTCGATGACGACTACCGTGGCCTCGAAGTCTTCGGTTCCGTGCAGATGGTGCAGCCGGCTGACCGCCAGGACTTCGTTGACGCCCGTTGCGGGATGCGGTTGCTCGGCGACCAGGGCCATTTCGCGGTCATAGTCGACGAAGCAGATGCGGGTGAGCCGCTCGTGAGTGGTGCGCTGCGACAGCTTCAGCGGCGTGAAGTAGCGCATGAGCACGGTGCGGTCGGAAAGTTTTTCATGGAAGCGGGTGATGGCCGGCTCGTCTTCGGGGCGGATCGGCCGGATGGTAATCGGCATTCCGTTCTTCATGGTCCAATTCGAAACGTATTGAATCGGATAGGGACGGATCGCCGGCTTGGGCAGGCTGGCTTCTTTGGTCTTGGCGTCGTGAATCACCACGCGGGCATCGAGCGCCAGCAAACGGTCAGGCGACGCCAGCAACGGATTGATGTCGATCTCCTTGATCCACGGCTGCTCGACCACCAACTGGCTGAAGCGCACCAGCAGATCGGAGAGTTCGGCGATGTCGACCGGCTTGCGTCCGCGAACGCCTTTCAGGGCCGTGAAGATCTTGGTCTGCTCCATCATACGGCGAGCCAGCGTTGTATTCAGCGGCGGCAGAGCGAGCGCGCGATCTTTGAAGACCTCCACCAGCTGGCCGCCGGTTCCAAACAACAGCACCGGACCAAATTGCGGATCGAGGCTGCTCCCGATGATGACCTCGTAGCCATCGAGTTTCACCATCGGCTGCACCGTCACGCCCTGGAAGTGCTGCGCGCCGACCTTTGCAGTAACCGATTCCTTGATGGCGTTGAATGCCGAGCGAACGGCATCGGCATTGCGCAGGTTCAGTTGCACGCCGCCGACGTCGGTCTTGTGGGTGATGGTTTCCGAGTACAGCTTCAACACAATGGGATAGCCAAAGTTGTCGGCGATCTTCACAGCAGTGTCTTCGGTCTTCGCGATCTCGGTCGGGACCGTCGGAATACCGTAGGCGGATAAAAGTTCCTTCGACTCGAACTCGGTCAGGATGGATCTGCCCGACTTGCGCACGAGCTCGATGATTTCGCGCGCGCGGGAACGGTCAGGCGCCGCGGAGTCTGTCGCGGGCCGCAGATCGGGAGTTTCGTAGATTCCGCGCAGGTTGTAGCTGTAACGCCACATGTAGTTGAACATGCGAGCCGCGGTGTCGGGGAAAGCGAAGGTCGGGATGCCGGCCTGGTTCAAGATCTCTTCGCCGGCGGCGACTTCCGCGCCTCCCATCCAACTCGCAAGCACCGGCTTGCCCAACGAATTCGAGTAGGGCTTCAACTGCTCGGCGATCTGCGTCGGATTTGTCATGCCTTGCGGAGTCAGGATCACCAGCATGCCGTCGATGCTCGGATCTTTCGCGGCGATTTCCAGCGAATGCGAGTAACGCTCGGGTTCGGCGTCGCCGAGGATGTCGACGGGATTGTTGTGGCTCCAATGTGGTGGCAGGAATTCATCGAAGGCTTTCATCGTTTCGGGCGAGAGCTCAGCGACCTGGCCATCGCCCGTTACGAGGGCGTCGGTCGCAAGCACACCGGGACCGCCGGCGTTGGTCACCATGCAAAGGCGCGGGCCGTGCGGCAGCGGCTGACGGGCGAGAACTTCCGACATGTAGAAGAGGTCGGAAATGTTTTGCACGCGCAGAACGCCGCTACGGCGGAAGGCAGCGTCGAGGACTTCGTCGGATCCAGTGAGCGAACCGGTGTGCGAAGCTGCGGCTTTGGCAGCAGCGGCGGTGCGTCCAGGCTTGATGACGAGGATCGGCTTCGACAACGAGATTTCGCGGGCGGCGGAAAGGAACGAGCGAGCATCGCCGACCGATTCCATATAGATGATGATGGACTTAGTGCGTGGATCATCGCCGAAGTAGTCGATGAGGTCGCCCCATCCGATGTCGAGCATGGAGCCGGTCGAGACGAACGCGCTGAAGCCAACGTTCTCGCGCAAGCTCCAGTCGAGGATGGCGGTACACAACGCGCCCGACTGCGAGATGAAGGCCACGTTTCCAGGCCGAGCGGCGTGACGAGCGAACGTCGCGTTGAAGCCGGTGATGGGGTTCATGACGCCGAGACAGTTCGGACCGATGATGCGCATCTTGCCGCCTGCGATGATGTCGGCGATCTTGCGCTCGAGGGCCTTCCCTTCCTCGCCATGCTCCTTGAACCCGGCAGAGATGACGATAGCCGAAGGAACGCCGGCATCGACGCTCTCTTGAATCAGGCCGGGGATGGATGGCGCGGGAGTGGTCATCACGACGAGGTCGGGGCGCTCGGGAAGCGAGGCAACATCCTTATAGGCCTTCACGCCGAGGATGCTGGTGCGCTTGGGGTTCACGGGATAGACCGTTCCGCCAAACGGCGTACTGAGCAGGTTCCAGAGAACGGTGCGGCCCACGCTGCCTTCACGGTCGGAGGCACCGATGACGGCAACCGATCGCGGATTGAAAATGTCATCGAGGCGATGGCGCTCGGCCCGCAGCAGATCGTGCGCGGGATCGATCACAACGTTCTTGCCGGCGGTGAACTTCGCCGCAGGATGTCTGGTAACGGTCGTTTCCATGTATGAAGACCTCACTCCAATAATGAATTTTTCAAACCTGCTAGATTCAGCCCTGTTACCGTTTCGCCGCCATGACTGGCATCACGGCGAAGCGTGAGATGCCGGTTTTGGTGCGGTAAAAGTTGTGACGTCCCAAACCCCACGGCCGTTGCGACAATTCGCTCAGGCGTTCGTCCGCGAAAGGTCGATCGGCAATTCACGCTGTCCGGCCAAATCGGCGATCGAAGTGGCCTCCAGGAATTCCATGTATGCCTTGCGAATCTCGTGCCAACGCTTGTGCGCCAGGCAGGGCAGGTCTTCGGAACATTGATCCTTCTGCCCGAGGACGCAGGGCTGTGGGGAGGCGGATTGATCAAAGAGCTGCACTACTTCAATCAGCCGGATGGAGTTTGGCTCGCGGACCAGCCAATAGCCGCCTCGGCTTCCGCGGGCCGTTCCCAGCATGCCGGCGTTTTTCAACGACAGCAGAATCTTGGCCAGGTAATTCGGTGGTATTTCGGCCTTTTCGGCCAATTCCTTGCCAAGCATCGAGGGCTCGGCGCGCTCCTTGGCCAGCTCAGCCAAGGCACGTAATGCGTATTGTGAGGTGACGGAGAGCACTTGTTGACCTATGGATGTTGAACTCCATATTCCGGCTGATTCGGGGAAAAGCCATGTGATCTAGATCACAAACCTTGGTGATGTTCCATAGGACTCGGTTCTTCGGTAGACTAGTAGTTTCGGCGCGCGACCCGGGTTCTGCGTGGCGTCTCCAAGTCTTTGGTTTTCAGCCACATCAGAGAGGAATCGAAGGAGCCGCGCTCGAATCAATATCCTATGGCTTCTCATACGCAGGAATACTCGTCTGCCACAGTTCAAAACGGAACCGATCTTGAGCGCGAACGCATTTTTGACGCATTTCGCCGCCTTGGCTATCTGCAGGCCAATCTTGATCCCATAGGCCAGCAGCTTAAGCCTTTGCGCCTGCCGGAACTCGACGAACTCACCGGGCCTTACGCAGATGAGGCTCGCCAGATCTACACCGGGACCGTCGGCGCTGAGTTCGTGCATATTCTCGATCCCGAGAAGCGCCGCTTCATCCAGGAGCGACTGGAGGGCGAACCAGCTCCGGTGAACCAGGAGCGCACGCTCGATCTGCTGGTGAAAGCGGATGAGTTCGAAAACGTAATTCAATCGCGCTACCTGGGAACCAAACGCTTTTCGTCGGAAGGCGTAACGTCGCTGATTCCGTTTCTCGATGAAGTGCTGAACTGCGCCGCCGATCGCGAAGCCAAGCAGGTGGTGCTGGCCATGAGCCATCGCGGCCGTCTTAACGTTATCGTTAACATCATGGGCCGCGACCCGTCCGAAATTTTTGCAAGGTTTGAAGATGTCGATCCCCGATCGACCCTTGGCGGCGGCGATGTGAAGTACCACATCGGTGCCACCGGCATGTTTACCGGACGCAACGGCAAGCAGGTGAAGATGCACCTGGTGTCGAACCCCAGCCACCTTGAGATCGTTGATCCGGTTGCCCTCGGCCGCACTCGGGCCAAGCAGAATCACTTCGGCTTTGGGAAGGAAGGCATCGACAAGGTGTTCCCGGTGTTGATCCACGGGGACTCCGCCTTTGCCGGGCAAGGTGTGGTGGCCGAGACGCTCGGGTTCGCTCACCTGAAGGCTTACGCCGTTGGCGGAACGATTCACCTCGTGGTGAACAACCTGATCGGCTTCACTACCGAGCCTTACGAATACAACAGCTCGCGCTTCACGACGGATCTGGCGAAGCGTCTCGACGCGCCGATCTTCCACGTGAATGCCGAGGATCCAGACGCGGTGGTTCGCATTGCGCGGCTGGCGATCGAATATCGTTATCGCTTCCACCAGGATGTGTTCGTCGATCTGATCGGCTACCGTCGCCACGGCCACTCGGAAGTGGATGATCCGACCATCACCCAGCCGGTGCGTTACGCGAAGATCAAGGACCATGCGCCGCTATCGCAGATCTATGCGCAACAGATCGGCGCCGATATCACACAGATTGCCGAAAGGGCGCGGGCGGAATACAGCGATGCGCAACGACGCGCCAAAGAACTGAAGAAGATGCCGGTGTTCGCCACTCACCCCACATACTGGGAGCGCTACCAGGGCGGACCGTACAAGCCGGAATACGAAGTTCCAACGGCGATCACGCCCGATCAGGCGATGCACATTGGCAGGACCATCGCGAATCCGCCCAGCGATTTTGCGACTCATCCTAAGATTCAAAAGCTGCTGGAACAACGCCTGGAGATGGCGGAGGGCAAACGAGCGGTCGATTACGGAATGGCCGAGGCACTGGCGCTGGGATCGTTACTGATGCAGGGCGTTCATGTCCGCCTGACCGGTCAAGACACGCAGCGCGGCACTTTCAATCATCGTCACGACGTGCTGGTGGATATCAACACCGAGTTTGAGTACTTCCCGCTCCAGCACCTTGCGCCGGATCAGGGTAAGTTTGAGGTGTATAACTCGACGCTCTCGGAAGCTGCTGTGCTCGGCTTCGAATATGGCTACAGCCGCGACTTCCCCGAAGCCTTCGTGGGATGGGAGGCGCAGTTTGGCGACTTCGCCAACGGCGCACAGATCGTCATCGATCAGTTCGTGATGGCCGGCGAGGACAAGTGGGGACTGCTCTCGGGACTGGTGATGCTGCTTCCGCACGGCTACGAAGGCCAGGGACCGGAACACTCGAGCGCACGCATTGAACGCTATCTGCAACTCTGCGCACGCGACAATGTGCAGATCTGCCAGCCATCCAACGCCGCTCAATATTTCCACCTGATGCGCCGGCAGGTGCTGCGCACGTGGCGCAAGCCGCTGATCTGCTTCACGCCGAAGTCGATGTTGCGCCATCCCGATGCCAGCTCGCCGATCGCGGAAATCACCAGCGGAAGGTTCCTACCGGTGATCCCTGAGACCGAAATTCAGAACGCCAGCCGAATTGTGGTGTGTACCGGCAAGATCGGCCGCGAGATCCGCATGGAGCGCAAAAAGCGCAAAAATACCGATACCGCGATCGTATTCATGGAACAGCTTTACCCATTCCCGGAAACCGAGCTGCGGGCCGCACTCGATGCGCATCCCGCTGCGGAAGAGATCGTCTGGGTGCAGGAGGAGCCGGCCAACATGGGCGCTCTAACGTTCATGGTGCCGCGTTTGAAGCGCATCGCTAAGGATCGTCCGGTGCTGACTGTAAAGCGTTCCGCCAGTGCCAGCCCCTCGACGGGATCGGCGAAAGCGCACGAGATGGAGCAGCGCACGGTGATCGACCTGGCACTGGGCGGGAAGTAAACTTTGCAGAGAAATGGAGGCCGGTTGCCCTCAACCGGCTTTTTGCCGCGAACGCCGCAGGGGCGACAACTTTCTGCACCTCCCCTACAATGTCGTCATCGGATAAGCATTCTGGAATCGTCCGCGACCGCGCATGGCCAAATACCAACGACTAATTACTAACCACTTTCGTCGGACCGTCGCACTCCTTCTCCTTCTCATCACCACCGCTTCTGCCCGCGAGCCGCTCTCCGTCGACCAAGGCAAATCCGGGCTGCTGCTGACGCTGCGCAAGCTCGGCACCACCGGCCGCTTGATGCATACGGTGGCTCATCCGGACGACGAGGACGGCGGCATGCTGACGCTCGAATCCCGCGGCCACGGCGTGTATTGCGTGCAGATGACCCTGACCCGCGGCGAAGGCGGACAGAACGCCACCGGCAAAGAACTCGGCGACGAACTCGGTATGCTGCGGACGCTCGAACTGCTTGAGGCGGATCGTTATTACAACGTCGATCAGCGCTTCAGCCGCGTCGCTGATTTTGGTTTCTCGAAGACTGCGGAAGAGACCATGCGCAAGTGGGATGCCGAGCATACGGCGCTTCCCGACCTGGTGCGCGTGATCCGGGAGCTGAAGCCCGATGTGATCATCAGCCGGTTTATTGGCGATCCGTCGGATGGGCATGGGCACCACCAAGCGTCGGGATTGCTGACGCGTGAAGCGTTTCGTGATGCCGCCGATCCGACGAAGTTCCCCGAGCAGATCAAAGAGGGACTCCAGCCATGGCAGGCGAAAAAGCTCTACGTGCGGGCTCGCGGCGATGACTGGAATGTCGAACTCGACGTCAACCAAGTTGATCCGGTGCTCGGCATGTCGTACGTGGCATGGGGCTGGCAGGGGCTGAAGCACCAGCTCTCGCAGGGCGCCGCCAACTGGCAAATGCCCACGCGCATGTTCACCAGCCATTACAAGCTCGCCGACACCACGATTCCGAATTATCACCCTGGGCACGAAAAGGGCTTCTTCGACGGGATCGACACGTCGCTGGTGGGGTTGTCGGATCGCGCGCCGCAGTTGCTGTTCCTAAAGCCAGCGTTACAGAAGTTGCAGGGTTTTGTCGATCAGGCGGGCGCGGTGGCCGACAAAGAGCCGAAAGCCGCGGCGGTTCCGTTGCTGAAGGGACTGGCGGCGACAGATGCGTTGATCGAGAAAGTAGACACTGCGCAGTTGCCCCCGGAAGTGAAGGCCGATCTGCTGGTGAACCTGCGGGAGAAGCGGAACGAGTTTCGAGATGGGGCGAATTACGCGTTGGGCGTGACGCTGAAGGCTGAGGCAGAATTAGCTCCAATGAAGAGGAACTCTGGAATTCGGCCTGATGATATTTGGCTGGCGGCCGTGCCCGGTCACAGATTGTATGTTTCAGTTGGTCTAAATGGGAAAGTTCATGCGGGCGACGTCGATATACTTTTCCCGCCCAACTGGCATGAAAGCCAACCAATTCGAAGAGATTTCGTCGAGGTGGACGCCTCGATGCCTCGCTATGATGTCGAAGTTCCCAATGATGCTCCTTACACCCGCCAGTACTGGCATCGTGACGATCCCGAGCGCGAATCGGTCTACCAGATCGACGATCCGCAGTACGCAACGCTGGCGTTAACGCCATGGCCATTTCACGCGGTTGGAACCTACACCTATGAGGGCTTGAAAGGTGAAGTCGAAACCGAAGTCGAAGTCGCCGATCCCAAGCCTCATCCGCTGATTATTGGACCGGCATGGTCGATCTCCCTTCCGAACTGGAATCTTGTTTACGGCACTCACTTTGCCGACCCGCGCATCATCAGTCCAAAAGTTCGCGCCAACCTTACTGGCGAGGCGCGTCCGGCGAAAGTAACGCTTGAAGTCCCTGACGATTGGACAGGCGGCGCTGCAACCTTCAGTTTTGGTTCGACATCCGTGGGCGGCATGTCGTTCGGGTCCCACTGGGACGTCAACTTTCAGCCGAACCCCAAGACACCCGAAGGCCGCTATCACATTCGCGCCGTCGTCGAAGATAAGGGCAAGAGCAACGACGTCGGCTACTCCGTCGTCACCCGCGATGATCTCGGCACCGCCTACTATTTCCGCAAGGCAGTGCAGCCCGTCAGTATCGTTGACGTGAATGTTCCCAAGAACCTGAAGATCGGATACATCATGGGCGCGGGCGACGATCTTCCCGCCGTGCTCCAGAGCCTTGGCCTGAACGTCACGCTGATTTCGCCGGAAGAACTCAAGTCCGGCGATCTCTCAAGGTACGGCACGATTGTGCTCGGCATCCGCGCTTACGAAGCCCGCGAGGACCTGCGCCAGAACAACCAGCGCCTGCTCGATTACGTGAAGAATGGCGGCACCATGATGGTGCAATACATTTACCAGACCGACCAGTTCAACGAAGGACACTTCGCGCCGTATCCGATCACGATCAGCCGCAATAATAAAGATCGCGTTACGGTGGAAGAGGCGCCGGTCGAGATTCTCGCGCCCGACAATCCCGTCTTTCATACGCCGAATCGGATCACGCTGAAAGATTTTGACGGATGGGTGCAGGAACGCGCGCTCTACTGCCCCACTGAATGGGACAGCCATTACACGCCGCTGCTCTCGTCGCACGATCCGGGCGATCCCGACGAAAAAGGCGGCCTGCTGATCGCGAAATACGGCAAGGGCACATACATCTTTAATGCCTGGGCATTCTTCCGCCAGCTGCCTGCCGGTGTGCCCGGGGCAATACGTTTATACGTAAACCTGCTAGCCGCTGGACATGAAGGAATTAGTAAATGAGTAAGTTAGTAAATTAGTAAATTTCGCGCTGTGCGCTGAAAGGTATGTGGTGAGATCTTTATTTACTCACTTACTAAATTACTAACTTACTAATTGACCTCCACAACTCCATCCCCGACCACGACCACCTTCCCGCTCCACCGCGGCCTGTCTCTATCCCAGGCCACGGCGCTCAACATGATCGATATGATCGGGGTGGGGCCATTCATAACGATTCCGTTAATTGTGACCGCGATGGGTGGACCTCAAGCCATGCTCGGCTGGATTCTCGGAGCCTTCTTCGCCATCTGCGACGGGCTGGTCTGGGCTGAACTCGGTGCGGCCATGCCCGGCTCCGGCGGGTCGTATCGCTACCTGAAAGAGATTTACGGACCCAACAAGCTAGGCCGGCTGATTTCGTTTCTTTTTATCTGGCAGCTTTCGTTCAGCGCGCCGCTTTCCGTTGCGTCTGGGTGTCTCGGCCTTTCGCGCTATGCCGCCTATTTGTGGCCGGGGCTCGATCACATTTATTTTTCGCGCACGCTGCACGTGGGCCCGCTGCAGGTCGACGTGCTCTTCAATCGCGGAACGCTGCTCGCCATCGGCGCCTGCCTGCTGGCGGTCTTCCTGCTTTATCGGCAGATTACTGCCGTCGGCCGCTTGGGAAAATTTCTCGGCGTCGGAGTGATGCTGGCAATCGCCAGCGCCATCTTTGCGGGCGTCACGCATTTCGATCGCGCTCGTGCGTTCTCGTTCCCGCCGGGAGCGTTTCATTTCGGCAGCGCGTTCTTCCTCGGGCTCGGCGCCGCCATGCTGGTGGCCGACTACGACTATTGGGGTTACTACAACGTCTGCTTTATTGGCGATGAGATCAAAGATCCGGGCCGCAACATTCCGCGCGCGATCATTTATTCCATCGTCGTAGTCGCGGCCATCTACCTGGTGATGAACATCAGCATTCTTGGCGTGATTCCCTGGCAGGAGCTGGTCGAGGCTGCGAAGACGGATTCACGATTCTACGTCGCCTCTACGCTGATGCAGCGGACGTATGGCGTCTTCGCCGCGCAGGGAATGACGGTCCTCATTATGTGGACGGCGTTTTCGAGCGTGTTCTCGTTGCTCCTCGGATACTCGCGTGTTCCGTACGCTGCCGCGCTCGATGGCAATTATTTCTCGGCATTCGCCAGGGTACATCCGCGATTTCGTTTTCCTCACGTTTCGCTGCTGACGCTCGGCGCCGTCGCGATTGCGTTCTGCTTTCTGCGGCTCGCAGACGTCATCGCTGCGCTGGTGGTCATCCGCATCATGATCCAGTTTCTGATCCAGGCGATCGGGGTGATGGTGCTGCGCGTGCGGCGTCCGGATATGAATCGTCCCTTCCGGATGTGGCTTTATCCCATTCCCGCGGTAGTTGCGGCTTTGGGGTTTACCTATGTGCTTTTCGCACGTCCAAATTTCACGCGGGAATTACGTTACGGTTTGATCCTGGTGATCGCGGGAATCGTCATCTACATGATTCGCAGTTTCACCCGGCGGGAGTGGCCGTTCGGGCGGAACGTACAGACGTAGCAATGTCCGACAGCGGCACTTCGTCCACCAGCTCGGAACTCACCAACGCATCCGGCTCCGCGTTTGGTCCTTTGCGGGAGCCGCTCTTTCGTGCCCTCTGGATTGCTGCCGTCGTTTCCTACACCGGAACATGGATGCAGAACCTTGGCGCCGGCTGGCTGATGGCCACGCTCACCAGTTCTCCCATGATGGTCGGGCTGGTGCAGGCAGCGATGGCGTTGCCGGTTTTCCTGATATCGATTTTCGCGGGCGCGCTCGCCGACATGATCGACCGTCGCCGCTTGTTGCTGATCACGCAGTCGTGGATGGTGTTCGCCGCCCTTGGGCTGGGACTGCTCACGCTCTTCCATTTTGTCACGCCAGCGTTACTGCTGGTTTTCGTCTTCCTGATGGGAATCGGCAATGTGATGAACGATCCGGCGTGGCAGGCGATCACCTGCGAGATTGTCTCGGAACCGAACTTCGCTCCGGCGGTGGCGTTGAATTCTGCTGGATTTAATGTCGCTCGAGCAGTGGGACCGGCGCTGGGAGGAGTGGTGATCGCGCTCTGGGGCGTGGCGGCGGTATTTCTGCTCAACGCCGCGTCGTTCTTCGGTGTTCTCTTCGTACTACACGGTTGGAAGCGACGTCCGCACGAAGCTCCTGTTCCGGCCATTAACATGCGAACGGCGATTATTACCGGCTTCCGCTTCGCCCGGCATTCGCAAGCGATGCAGTCGGTGTTGATTCGTACCGCGATGTTTAGCGTTTCGGCGGCAGCTTTATGGTCGATGTTGCCGCTGATCGCGCAATGCTATGGATCGATCGGCTTTGGGGCGATGGTGGCTGCCTTTGGGCTAGGGGCGCTGGTCAGCGCCGGCCTTCTTCCCTATGTTCGCCAGTCGCTCTCGACCGATGGCATGGTCGCCAGTGCCACCGTACTCTATGCTTGCGTTACCGTTGCCGCGGGGCACATCCACGAAAACTTCTATCCGCACGTTGCGCTCATGTTCCTCGGCGGGCTGGGTTGGATCGTGATCCTCGCCAGCCTGAACGTCTCCGCGCAGCTGTGCTGCCCGCCGTGGCTGCGCGCCCGCACACTGTCGATGTACCTGATTATTCTGCAGGGTGGACTTGCGATTGGCAGCGGCCTGTGGGGTGCGATTGCCGAGCGAACCTGCATCGAAACTGCACTCAACGTGGCGGGGGCGGCCCTGGTCATCGGACTCGTGGCCAGCCGCAAGTATCGCCTCAGTTCCGGCCAAATACCGTTCCGCGCGACTCCCGCCGAAAGAACTATCATTTCCTTCCCAGCTTTTCCGCGACAGGATTCTCACTTCAAGGAGAGTGTAATGAACAAGCTGTTCACCACCGTTTCCCTCTTACTGTGCTTTATCGGCGTTGGCGCCGCGCAACAGCCGACACCAAAGCCGCCCGCCAGCGCAGGCGAGGTTATCGATCGCCAGTTCGCAAATTTGGAGCGTGAGTTTGTTCCCGCTGCCGAAGCCATGCCGCCCGAAAAGTTCGATTTCGCTCCGACCAGCGGAGAATTCAAAGGAGTACGAACTTTTGCGCAACAGGTGAAGCACGTTGCGGCCGTGAACTACATGATCGCGGCCGCGATCCTGGGGCAGAAACCGCCGGTCGAGATCGGGGGCGAGAACGGTCCCGATGGCATGAAGTCTAAGGACGAGATCATGAAGTTCCTGAAGGATTCGTTTGCCTATACGCACAAGGCGATCCAGTCGGTGAACGCGACGAATTATCTGGAGATCATCGATGGGCCGTTTGGTGGCAAGAGTTCGCGTATGGCTCTGGCGAACATGACGATTGGACATAGCTTTGACCATTACGGCCAAATGGTTGTGTACCTGCGCATGAACGGCATCATCCCACCGGCGAGCAGGCAGTAGGAGGATGACATTTGCGGTTGCGAGCGATCTTCTTCGATGCTGGAAACACCCTGGTCTTCCCCGATCGCGAGAAGACGCTCGCACCCCTGAAGTCTCGTGGAGTTGAAGTTCCGCAGGAGACGATTTTTGCCGCGGAACGCGCGGCTCGTCGTTTTCGAGACGCCAATGCCGGTGGCGCTTCGAAACAAACCGACCAGCAGTACTGGGATGTTTACTATCAGTCGCTGCTCGAAGGCTTTCCCGGTCAGCGGGATCTTCTGCCGGAGTTGGTGGCGGCGGCGCGCAATTCCGCCAACTGGAGCGTTGTGCTTCCGGGAACGCGGGAACAACTGCTGCAGTTGAAAATGAACTACCGCCTCGGCGTCATCAGTAATTCCGATGGGCACATGGCGGATCTGTTCGCACGTCTCGGCCTGGCAGACCGCTTTGAGACCATCGTCGATTCCGCAAAGGTCGGCTATCAGAAGCCGCATCCTGAAATTTTTCGGTCCGCTCTGCGCCTGCTCGATGTCCCGTCCGAAGAGAGCGTATACGTTGGTGACGTATATTCGATCGATTACCTCGGAGCTCGCGCGGTTGGAATGCACGCGATGGTGATGGATCCGTACGGAACCTATGCGAACAATGGAATTCCGCGAGTCGAGAGCTTGTCCGAGATCGGTCCACTGCTGGAAAGATGATTCCAGGGATATGGTTTTTGGGCACGCCAATGCGGACATCTAAGTCCTTTGTTGCCGCGATTTTACCCGTAAGCTGTTGATTCCATTCTATCGAGCGGAAAAAAGTTTTTCCCAAAGCAAGTGAGCGTAAATCGGCTCTGATAGTCTGCAAAAACTTCCTTCATGGCCGCGAAATCCGTCAGCCTTTCCGAATATTGGCGCCTCACGCGCGAAAACCGGAATTTCCGGAGACTGTGGCTCGCGCAAATCATCAGCGAGATCGGCGACTGGTTTTACACGCTGGCGATCTACTCACTACTGCTCGAATACACGGGTAAGGCCTCGTCGGTGGCATTGGCGCTGATTTTGCAGGTGCTGCCACAGACGTTCATTGGGCCGATCGCAGGCGTGGTCAACGATCGCATCAGCCGCCGCAAGGTGATGATCGCCGCTGATCTCTGCCGCATGGCGATTGTCGCCTGCATGCTACTGGTGCGTTCGGCGCAGATGGTGTGGCTGGTGTATCCGCTGCTGCTGCTCGAGACAGTGATGTGGTCATTCTTCGAGCCGGCGCGCAGCTCGGTGCTGCCAAACATCGTGCATGACGATGACATCGTGGTCGCGAACACGCTTGCTTCGACCACGTGGTCATTTAATCTTGCGATCGGATCGACGGTTGGCGGGTTGGTAGCAGCGCTGCTGGGACGCAACGCCGTGTTTGCGCTGAATGCACTGTCGTTCCTGTTGTCGGCGGCGCTGATCGGATCGATGACGTTCACCGAAGGCCACACGGAAGCGCACGGTCCGCTCCGCGGGCACGATTTGTTCAACTACCGCCCAATCGTCGACGGCATTCGCTACATGCGCAGCGATCGCCGTCTGACTGCGATGGTGATGGCCAAGTCGGGAGTCGGTCTGCTCGGCGTGAGCTGGGTGGTCTTTCCGATCATGGGCATACGAACGTTCCAACTGTCATCGCTTGGCATCGCGCCCGAGCGAGCGGCGTTGATTTCGATGAGTATCCTGATGGGCGCACGTGGCGTGGGAGCGTTGCTGGGTCCGCTGCTTTCGGCGCGCTGGGCAGGTCGCAGCCAGGAGCGATTGCGTAAATGCATCGCCGCCGGATTCGCCATCGGCTCGATCGGCTATCTTTGCCTGAGTGCGGCGCCGTCGATCTGGGTTGCGGCGTTGTTGATCATCCTCGCGCACAGCGGGACATCGGGCGTGTGGGTATTCTCCACCACGCTGCTGCAACTGAATACCGACGATAAATTTCGCGGGCGCGTCTTTGCCGCCGAACTCGGACTCACCATGCTGGTGCTGGCATGCGTGAGCTTTATCGCCGGCCGCGTGCTCGACGCCGGAGTTTCGCCGCGAACGCTGGTCTTCGGCGCCGGGTTGGCGATGATCATCCCGTTCGTTTGGTGGACCGCAGCACAACGATTCTGGCGGGACGATCAGTCTCGGGCGCAGAATCCGGCAAGTTAATCGACGAGCGGCCTGATCGAGCGGAACAAAAATGCGGGCAAAATCACTTGCCCGCAAAGGCGCGTGTTTTTTCAGACTAGTGTTAACTGGGCGGGGACTATAGCGCCCGTCCAAACACCGCTGCCATAACACGAAACCACTATCGGGTTACGCTTATGGGACCAAAAGCGTCAGTCATGGTGCATGAGTTCGGGTTCGAGCTCGGGCATTGCACTCGCCCGGCGCGCTTTGCGGCGCTGCTTCCAGTCAGTGAACGTCCTCTGCACGCGGTCGAGATAGATGTAGTACACGGGCGTAATGTAGAGCGTCACCACCTGCGAGAAGAGGAGTCCGCCAACGACGGCGAGACCGAGACCACGGCGAGATTCCGCACCGGCACCTACACCCAGGGCGATCGGCAGCGTACCCATCAGCGCAGCGGCGGTGGTCATCATGATCGGACGGAAACGGACGAGTGCGCCCTGATAGATCGACTCTTCGGGACTTTTGCCTTCGGTGCGTTCCGATTCGAGGGCGAAGTCGATCATCATGATGGCATTCTTCTTCACGATGCCGATCAGCATAATGATGCCGACGAACGAATAGAGGTTCAGCTCCTGATGGAAGATCATCAGCGTGAGCAGGGCGCCAACTCCGGCTGACGGCAGGCCGGAAAGAATCGTAATCGGGTGAACGAAGCTCTCGTACAGAATGCCGAGAATGATGTAGATGACAAGGATCGCCGCGACGAGCAGCAGGCCGAGGCCGGTGAACGAATTCTGGAATGCCTGCGCCGTCCCCTGGAAGAGTCCGGTCACATCATCGGGCATGATCTTGCGAACGGTCTCGTCCACGTACTTCGTCGCATCGCCGAGTGCGACGCCGGGCTTCAAATTGAAGCTGACGGTGACACCGGGAAGCTGACCGAAGTGGTTCACGGTGAGCGGCCCGACTGACGGGATGAGTTTCGCGACCGTGTCGAGCGGCACCAGTTTGCCGCTGCTGGAGTGGATGTACAGCTTGGAAAGCTCACGCGGATTGTGCTGATACTGCGGCAGCAATTCGGTGATGACGTAATACTCGTTGTTGGGCGTGTAGATGAGGCTGATCTGGCGCGTGCCGTAGGCCGAGTACAGGGCGTCGGAAACCTGGTTCGGCGTAACGCCCAGCGCATAGGCTTTGTCGCGATCGACGTCAATAGTCAATTGCGGATTCTTGACCTGCAAGTCGCTGGTGACGTCCTGCAACAACGGCGACTGCCGCAACGCAGCTTCGACCTTGGGCGCCAGTGCGTAGAGCTTGTCGGTGTCGGGCGTCTGCATCGTGTACTGATATTGCGATTTGGTCAGGCTGCCACCGATGCGGATGGTCGGCGGAATCTGAAGGTACACGTTCATGCCGGCGATCTTTGCCATCTTCGGGCGCAGTTCCTGGATGACGTCGAGCGCCCCCATGTGGTTGACGCGATCCTTCTTGTCTTTCAGTCGAAAGAAAATACGCCCCTGGTTGGTCGGCTGGCCAAGGGAGGACATGGTGTTCAGCACGTTGGGATCGTTGCGAACGATGTCGGTGGCCTGCAGTTGCAACTTCATCATGTCGCCGAAGGCAATTCCCTGCTGCGCTTCAGTGAACGCAAAAACCAGGCCCTGATCTTCGTCGGGGATAAAGCCGGTCTTCGATTGCGTGAACAGGTAGTAGGTGAGGCCGATGACAGCGAACGATACCAACAGCGTTACAAACCGGTGGCGCAGAACACGAGTTAAAGACCAGTCGTAAGCTTTCAGCCAGCCGTCGAACATTTTCTCGCTGGCGTTGTAGAAGCGTCCGTGCTTTTCTTTTTCGGAGTGCTTGAGAAAGCGGCTGCACAGCATCGGCGTGAGGGTGAGCGAGACGAAACCGGAGACGAGAATCGAAACGCCGATGACGACGGCAAATTCGTGAAGCAGACGGCCGATAATCCCACCCATGAACAGCAGTGGAATAAATACAGCGGCGAGCGATAATGTCATCGACAGAATCGTGAATCCGATTTCGCCCGAACCGTCGATCGCTGCGCGCAGTGGAGACTTTCCCATCTCCATGTGACGCACGATATTCTCGAGCATGACGATGGCGTCGTCGACCACGAACCCTACCGACAGCGTTAAGGCCATGAGCGACAGATTGTCGAGGCTGTAACCGAGCAGGTACATCACCGAGAAGGTACCAATGATCGACATCGGCAGCGCCAGGGCGGGAATGATCGTCGCCGAAATATTGCGCAGGAAGAGGAAGATCACCATGACGACCAGGGCGATGGTCAGCATCAGGGTGAACTTCACGTCATCGACCGAGGCGCGAATCGTGACCGAGCGGTCGTAGAGGGTGTCGATCTGAACGGCGGCAGGAATCTGGGCAGCGAGTTGCGGCAACAGCTTGTTGACGCTGTCGACGACTTCGACGGTATTGGTTCCCGGTTGGCGAAGGATCGCGAGCACGATCGCGCGATTACCGTTGTACCAACTGGCGGACTTATCGTCTTGCACACTGTCGATGGAACGGCCGATATCGGAGATGCGAACGGGCGCGCCATTCCGGTAAGCGACTATCATCGGCGAGAACTGCGCCGCATTTTGCAGCTTGCCATTCGACAGCAGCGTGAACGTCTGACCATTACCCCACAGCGTTCCTGTGGGCAGATTGGTGTTGCCCTGGTTTAACGCATTAGTTACGTCGTCGATACCGATCTGGCGGGTGGCCATCTCGTTGGGATCGAGTTGCACGCGGACGGCGTATTTCTGCGCGCCATAAACCTGCACTTGCGCCACACCGTTGACCATCGATATTCGCTGCGCCATGGTGGTTTCAGCGGCTTCGTCGACCTGCGAGAGCTTGAGCGTCGGCGAACTCAGCGCGAGATAAAGAATCGGCTGATCGGCGGGGTTGACCTTCCGGAATGACGGCGGAGTCGGCAGTTCGGGCGGAAGCTGTCCGGCGGCCTGCGTGATCGCCGACTGGACGTCGAGCGCCGCGCCGTCAAGGCTGCGACTGAGATTGAACTGGATGGTGATGCTGGTCTGTCCGAGGGAGTTCGTCGAGGTCATCGAGTCGATGCCGGCGATGGTGGAGAACTGCTTCTCGAGCGGCGTGGCGACCGAAGAGGCCATCGTGTCGGGACTCGCACCCGGCAACGAGGCGTTTACCTGGATGGTCGGGAAATCGACGTTCGGCAGGTCACTGACCGGCAGAAAGCGGTAAGCGAAGATCCCGAAGACAAGGATGGCCGCCATGACCAGGGTAGTCATGATCGGACGCTTGATGAATAGCTCCGGAATGCTCACTGGCCCCCTCCTACTGTGCCCGTGGCTGTATCGCTGGAGTTAAGACCATTGCCGACTACCTGGCTGGGAGGCAGCGAACTCTGCACGGTTACCTTGCTGCTGGGCGCGACGCGAAGTTGCCCATCGACGATCACGGTATCGCCGGGATTAAGCCCGGTCTTCACCAAGCTCAGGTTTTGATAAGTGCCGGTCGTAGTGACCACACGTGGATCGGCAGTGCCGTCTTTCGTGACCACGAACACGTAATCGCCCTGCTGCCCGGACTGGACGGCTTTCGTCGGCACGGTGATTGCGTTCTTCATGGTCGAGAGATTGAGCACAACGTTGACGAATTCGCCCGGCCAGAGCCGCTTATCGGAGTTCTGGAAGGTGGCCTTCAGCTTCACGGTACCGGTCTGCGGATCGACGCCGTTGTCGATGAAGGTCAACAGACCCTCGGACGGACCGGTGCCCTGTCCCTTGGGATATGCGAGCACCTTCAGACCACGAGCCACGAACTGGCGCACTTCGCCCAAGCGTGTTTCGGGTACCGTGAACGTTACATAGATGGGCGCAATCTGGTTGAGCTGGACGAGGAACGGCGTGTCGTTGGCCTTCACCAGGTTTCCGAGATTGATCATCAGCGCCCCGGCGCGAGCGTCGATGGGGGCGTAGATGTCGGTGTACTGAAGTTGAACCCTGGCTGCCTGCACCGCTGCCTGATCGGCGAAAACCGCGGCCGTGTTCGTGCTCTCGGTGGTGCGCTGCAGATCGGCCTGCTCACGCGAAATGACTCCTTGCTTCTCGAGATCGGTGTAGCGCGCGGCCTCTACTTTCGCATTCGCGGCCTGCGCTTCGTCGCGCTTCAAGTTGGCATCCGCCTGTTCGAGTGCGGCCTGGAACGGGCGCTTATCGAGCTGGTAGAGCAACTGTCCTTTGCGGACGTCGTCGCCTTCCTTGAACAGGATCTTCTCGATCGCGCCGTTCACCATGGAACGAATCTGCACCGTCTGGTAGGCCTCGACGTTGCCGATGGCGGTGATTTGAATCGGCACATCCCGCTGCTCTACCGTCGAGACGACGACGGGCGGCGCTGGACGCGCGGGCGCGGCTGCTTGCGCGTTTTGTTTGTTGCAGCCCGCGAGGCCCGCGAGCGCGATCGTTAGAGGAAGAATTGCGATGTTTGCTTTCAAGAGATTTCGCCCCGTAAAAGATGAATGACGCAACATATGGAATCCTATTTTGCCGCCGCCAGCGCGGGTTTTCTGATGGGTGCGCTGCCGGCTTTTGAAGCTTTTTTCGCCCTGATCCCACCAAGGAAAATATCAGTGATCTCTTCCGCCAGCTGGCGCGTGGTGAAGGCGCGATAGCGCTCGCCACCAAAAATTTCCTGGATAAGGTAGTGATAAATGATCATGCCGAGAAACGATCGCGACGCGACCAGTGGATCGACGGCGCGAAATTCGCCTTCCTCAATTCTGCGGCGAAGGAAATCGCCCAGCAGATCGAACTTTTCCTGCGCGTAGGTTTGGAAGAACCGGTCTGACAATTCGCGATTGCGCAACGCGCTGTAGAAGAGGAGTCGGGTCACTGCTTCATCGTCAGCGGTTCGTTCAAGCATGGCCTCGGCAACGGCGATCATCACTTCGCGCGAATCGCCCTCGGACTCGAGTAACTCACGAACCTGGCGGCTTCGCCCGCGGCGCTCGATGCGATCGGCCAGTACCGCCCAGTAAAGGTCTTCCTTGGTCTTAAAGTGACGGAAGATGATGGCCTCATTGACGCCGGCGGCTCGCGCAATTTCGCGCGTGCTGGTGCCGTCGAAGCCCTGCTCGGAAAACAGGTTCATGGCGATGTCGATGAGTTGTTTTCTGCGATCAGACGCGGAGAGTCGCATAAAGTAAGTGACCGCTTACTTTACTCGCATCGGCAGCCGCTCAGCAAGGACGCGAAGTCACAACTAACGGCGAAAACAATGCGTTTCGTCCCCGTTGGCTTCTCGGCGGATTATTCCGCTGGAATATCGCGCAACCGCGCCGCTGCAGTTTCGGAGGTGACGGGCGTGAAGTACACCTCTTTATATGTATAGGACTTCGCCTTCCCGGGCAGGATGGGCATGATCTCCAGGTGCCAGTGGTAGTCGTCGTCGATGGTCTTCCAGTAGTTGAGCAGCTCGCTACGATGAAGAGTATTGGGCGAGGTGTGGAGCACCATGTGGAACGCGTCTGTAACGCCGACGATACGATGAAGGGTGCGTCGCAGCAGCGCGGCCAGGTCTTTCACCGACGTCTGGCGCGTGGTCACGCTGCGTTCGAACGACGCTTCATGAGTGCGAGGCATGATCCAAGTCTCGTACGGAACGCGTGGAGCATACGGGCAGAGGCTGATGTAGTCGCCGCGCGTCTCGACTACGCGAAGTGCCTGTTGTTGCTCCTGCGAAATGATGTCGCAAAAGACGCAGCGTTCTTTCTGCTGGAAGTATTCTCTTCCGGCACGAAGCTCATAAAGGATGCGGCGCGGAACGAAAGTGGCGGCCGTGAGCTCCGAGACCGGGTGCTCGAAATCCTGACCGGCGGCGACACCATAGTTTTTGTAGATGGTTACGTACTTGAAGCGCCGGTCCTGCTTGAGGTCGATAATGCGGCTGGCGGCGAGTTGCAGGAACTGCTCGACATTCGCGTCTGAAGATTGCCATAGCTGCTTGTCGTGCTTGGGGTTCTCGACCAGAATCTCGTGCGCTCCCACCGACTGCATCTTGTCGTAAAGCCCCTCACCTTGCCGTTGTGGATCGCCTTCCACGTGGAAGATCGGTTTGGGATGAACGACCGCTCGCGCCGACCACGGTCCGCCATCCACAGCTGGTCGCGATGAAATTACCTGGCCGGGAACCTTGCTGTCAGCGCAATAACGGCAGCCCTGCTCGTCCTTCGGAACGCTGACCGGATCGTCACCGGTGATGACCCAGGAGCGGGTGATCGGATCTTTGCGGAGTTGCATGCGATACAGGAGAGCACTTGGGCGGGATGCGCGTCAATTCGGATGTGCGGCGAAAGCGACGCAAGAATCGAGCTAATTCCGGCTTCGTACTCTGGCACTACATACTTGATATAATCCGCGTCAGTTTTCTCGATGAGTGAGCCTTCCACCCCGCCATCCCCGGAGAACCTGCTGCCGGACCAATCGCCAAAAGCTGCGGCGGAAGCGCCGAACCACGTGGTCTCGCTCGACGCCGCGGGAACACCGCTCATGCGGCAATACGCGGCGATCAAGAGGCAGCATCCACATTCCCTGCTCTTTTTTCGGCTTGGCGATTTTTACGAATTGTTCTTCGATGACGCGCTCGTCGCTTCCAAGGAGCTGCAGATCACGCTTACCTCTCGCAACAAGGAAAAAGGAATTGCCGTGCCGATGTGTGGCGTTCCCTACCATGCGGCGGAAGGCTACATCGCCAAGCTGATTCGCAAAGGTTTCAAAGTCGCGATCTGCGAGCAGGTGGAAGATCCCAAGTTGGCGAAGAAACTCGTCCGCCGCGAAGTGACGCGCGTGGTAACGCCTGGCACCGCCGCCGATAGCGCACTCGGAGCCGAGGAAAATAATTTTCTGGCGGCGATCAGCCGCGGAATCTCGAAGGGTTTGCATGTCGCCGGCTTTGCCGCGCTCGATCTTTCGACGGGGGAATTTCGAGCGACCGAGTTTTCCGGCGACGATGCCGAGCGCCGCGTGTGGGAAGAACTGGAGCAGTTGCGTCCGCGCGAAGTACTGTTCGCGTCGTCGATGCCGCTGTTCGAAGTCGGACGCGCGCGACTGGAAGGATCGACAGACTGGGCACAGACGCCGCTGGAAGACTGGGTGTTCGCTCCCGACTACTCGATTCCGCTGGTCGAGAATCATTTCGGCGTGCTCTCGCTCGAAGGCTTCGGACTCGCCGGACGATCGGCTGCGGCGACGGCTGCCGGAGCGGTCCTTCATTATGTGCGCTCGACGCAGCGTGGCACACTCGACCACGTCGATCGCATTGGCTATTACGAGCGACAGAACTGTCTCGTGCTCGATGCGGTCACGGTGCGCAACCTCGAACTGGTCGAACCGCTCTTTGCAAACAGCGGCGACGTGGTCACGCTCTTCCGTTGTCTCGACGCAACCCTGACGCCGATGGGCAAGCGCCTGTTGCGGGCGTGGATGCTGCGCCCGTCGATTGATCGCGCGGATATAGATGCCCGCTTCGACGCCGTCGAGGAGCTGACGTCGAACCTGATGAACCGCGAGGAACTTCGCCGGGCGCTGGACGGAATCTTCGACATTGAGCGTTTGCTGAGCCGCGTAACGCTTGAAACCGCGAATGCGCGTGACGTGCTGGCGCTGGCGTCATCGCTGGGGAAAATTCCCCCGTTGCGGGCGGTGCTGTCACGGTTCGCGGCGCAGCTTCTCAAAGCGCGACTCGATGCCATCGACGATCTGTCGGACCTTCGCGAGCGCATTGAGCGAACCATCGTTCCCGAGCCGCCGCTGACGTTCGCCGATGGCGGAGTGATTGAAGCGGGAGTTTCTGCAGAACTTGACGAACTGCGCACGCTCAGCCGCAACAGCAAACAGTACCTTGCGCAGGTGGAAGAACGCGAGCGCCAGCGGACCGGGATCGGCTCGCTGAAAGTGAAATTCAACTCCGTTTTCGGCTACTACATTGAGATCTCGAAGGCCAACCTGCGCCACGTGCCCGCCGACTACGAACGCAAGCAAACACTGGTGAACGCCGAACGGTTCACCACTCCGGAGTTAAAAGAATACGAAGCGAAGATTCTTGATTCGCAGGAAAAGATTGTCGAGATCGAGCGCCACATCTTTGCCGAATTGCGCACGGCCGTTGCCGCGGAAGCTCGCCGCATCCGCCGCACGGCAATGGCGCTGGCAGAGGTCGATGTCATCGCGTCGTTCGCGCATTTGGCCGTCCAACGGAACTACTGCCGGCCACAGTTCGACGATGGCGGCGAACTGGAGATCGTAGAAGGCCGACATCCCGTGGTGGAAGTGCAAGAGCTCGCCGGCGCCGAACGTTTTGTTCCCAACGATCTCTTCCTAAACGCAACGACACACGCCATCCTGGTGTTGACCGGTCCGAACATGGGTGGCAAGAGCACCTATCTGCGCCAGACTGCACTCACGATCATCATGGCGCAAATGGGATCGTTCGTCCCGGCGCGAAAAGCACGGCTTGGCGTCATCGATCGCATCTTCACCCGCATCGGAGCCAGCGATAATCTGGCTCGTGGACGCTCGACATTCATGGTCGAGATGACGGAAACTGCAGCGATCCTGAACACGGCGACGCCGCGATCGCTGATTCTGCTCGACGAAATCGGACGCGGCACCGCAACCTACGACGGACTGGCCATTGCATGGGCCGCAATCGAGTACATTCACCAGCGCACGCGTGCGAAGACATTGTTCGCGACGCACTATCACGAACTCACGGAACTGGCAGAGCGGCTATCGGGCGTGAAAAACTTCCATGTCTCGGTGAAGGAAAATGCGGGCGGGATTGTCTTCTTGCGCAAGGTGGAACCCGGTCCGGCAGACAAGAGCTACGGCATCGAAGTCGCCAAGCTTGCCGGACTTCCGCTGGCGGTCATCGAACGTGCCCGTGAAGTCCTCGCCGAGCACGAAGATGCGGAACGCCGCGCTTCGGATCACCTGTCGCACGAGACGGCGGAGCCGCAAAGTTTCCAGCTCACCATGTTTACGCCGTTGTCACAGAAAATTGTCGATCGCTTGCGCGATACTGACGTGAATAACCTTACGCCTCTCGAGGCGCTTAATCTCATCAGCGAATTGAAAAAACAGATCGGATAAATGGCGAAAAACTCGAAGCAAGACCTGCGCACGCAAGTTGGACAACTGCTGATCATGGGATTCGACGGCACCGAGATGTCGCCGAAGCTTCGCACCATGATCTCTACCCTGCAACCCGGCGGCGTCATTCTGTTCCGCCGCAACATTGAAGCGGCGCAACAGACGTTCGATTTGGTCCAGGAATGCCGTAAGGCGATCAAAGTTCCTGCATTCACTTGTGTCGATCTGGAGGGCGGCACGGTCGATCGGTTGCGCGACATCGTCGCATCTGCGCCGTCGGTGGCCGACGTGGTTGCCACCGGAAGCAAAAAGCTTTTCCGCAAACACGGGCGCATTCTCGGGGAGGAGTCGCGAGCGTTCGGGTTCAATGTCGATTTCGCTCCGGTCCTCGATCTTCGCTTCGAAGCCTCGCTCAAAGTGCTCACCACGCGCACTGTTTCCGACAATCCCAAACAGACCGTAAGGTATGCGCGCGAACTGCTCAAGGGATTGAAAGATGCCGGTGTACTCGGCTGCGGCAAGCACTTCCCTGGGCTCGGCGAAGCCAATCTCGATACGCACCACGAACTCACGTCGATCGATAAGCCGTGGAAGAAGCTCTGGAAGGAGGACTTGGCGCCGTATCGCGACTTGCGCAAGGAAATGCCGTTCGTGATGATCGCGCATGCGGCTTATCCGCAAGTCACGAAAGACGGCACGCCGGCTTCGATTTCGAAGAAGTGGATTTCCGACATCCTTCGCAAGAAGATCGGGTACAAAGGCCTGGTAATCTGCGACGACCTGGAGATGGGCGCGGTTCTGAAAGCGGCTTCCGTGGAAGAAGCGGCGCAGACGACCATCGAAGCCGGTTCCGACATCTTCCTGGTCTGCCATAACGAAGAGTTCGTCTGGCGGAGCTACGAGAAGGTTTTGACGACTGCCGAAAAAGACAGGAAGTTTGCCGCGCGAGTGAGTGAATGTGCCAATCGTGTGTTGGCGATGAAGAAAAAAGCCAAAGAACTGCGCTGGAAACCGAAGGCGCCATCGCAGAAGACGATCGACAAGCTGCGGCGCGCGATCTGGGAGTTCAGCGAAGAAATCCGGCTTGATGCCGACGCTGCGAGGAACGCGTGATCGTTGCCGGCATCATGAGCGGCACATCCGCCGATGGCATCAATGTTGCCATCGTCAATCTGCAGGACCACGATTTCGCGACCAGGCTCGATTTCGTGGCGCATCGTGAATTTCCCTATCCGAAGAACGTCCGCAACTTCGTGCTGTCGGTGATGAATGCCGAAGCCAGAGTCGCCGATCTGGCGCGGCTGAATGTGTTGCTCGGCGAACTCTACGCCGATGCGCTTCTTGCCACCGCAAGCAGCGCGCAGGCGGGAATCTCGCTCATCGGTTGTCACGGGCAGACGATCTACCATCAGGGCGACGCGAAGAAGTTCCTCGGTCGCAATATCTCCGCGACATGGCAGACCGGCGAAGGTGCAATTGTCGCCGCCAGAACGGGCATCCCCGTGGTCTCCGATTTTCGGCAGGCCGACATGGCGGCCGGCGGCAAGGGCGCACCTCTGGTTCCTTTTCTCGATTACATGCTCTACCGCGATCCGCAGCGCGGACGAATCGTGCAAAACATCGGCGGCATCGCCAACCTCACTGCGATCCCACCCGGAACTTCGTCAGGCGGAGGAACTCGTCCAGAACGCGTGATTGCTTTCGACTGCGGTCCGGGAAACATGGTGATCGACGCGGTCATGGACCGGTTCTATGGCAAGCGCTTCGACAAAGATGGACGGATCGCCGCCAAAGGCAAGCCGATCGAAGCAGCACTGAAGAAGATGCTCGCGGCGCCATTCTTCCGGAAGGAGCCACCCAAAACCGCGGGCCGCGAGGAATTTGGCAGCGAGTTCGTCAGCCAATTCTTAAAACTTTGCGGACGAGCCAAGAAAGAAGATGTTGTCGCGACCGCGACGGCGCTAACCGCGCGAAGCATCGCGCAGGCGTTCCAGAACCTTTTGCCCGGCGCTCAACACCAGCACACCTATCACGACCTGATCATTTCCGGCGGTGGAAGCCGCAATTGCACGCTCGTGAAAATGATCTCCGAGCTACTGCCGGCGCTTGAGGTCAAGACGTCGGACGCATATGGCATTCCGGCCGAAGCCAAGGAAGCCGTCGCTTTTGCGGTACTCGCCTACCAGACTTGGCACAGGCTACCGTCAACCATTCCGTCGGCCACTGGCGCGGATTACCCCGCTGTGCTCGGTAAGATTTCCTACCCGTGATCCGCCTTCGCCAACTCGGCACCATAACCTTAGCGTTACTTTGCCTGGCGCTTGCCTCGTGCTCGCCCAAACCCGACGCCGACACGCTGGTGATGATTATCGAGACCAACCCAGACAATCTCGATCCACGAATTGGAATCGATGCCCAGTCGGAGCGCATCGACGAACTTATCTTCGACGCCCTGGTACGCCGCGACGAACACTTCAACCTGGTGCCGTGGCTGGCTGACCGATGGGAGATTCCCGACCCGCTCACGTATATCTTCCATCTGCACCGTGGGGTGAAATTCCACGATGGCCGTCCACTCACCTCGCGTGACGTGAAGTACACACTCGATACGATTGTCGAAGGAAAAATTCGCAGCACCAAAACGGGCGTATTCCAGTATGTCGACCACATCGATATCCCCGACGACAGCACGGTCGTCGTTCACCTGAAGGAGCCTTTTGCCGGACTGTTATGGAATCTCTCCGATGGCGCGATCGGCATTGTGCCGTACGGATCAGACGCGACCTTCAACCGGCATCCTATCGGCAGTGGACCCTTCCAGTTCGTTAGCGCCGAACAGGACAAAGATGTCGTCGTCGTTCGCAACGAAAATTACTGGGCCGACAAACCGAAGGTAAAGCGCGTCCGTTTCGCCGTTGTCCCCGATACCACCACGCGCGCACTCGAACTGCGCAAAGGCAGCGGCGATATCGCCATCAACTCTCTTAATCCCGACATGTATGTGGCAATGCGGTCGGACCCGCGCGTGCAACTGCTGCAAGGCCCGGGAACGATCTACGGCTACCTTGCCATGAACCTGCGCGATCCGATTTTGAAAGACGTTCGAGTGCGCCAGGCACTCGCCTACGCTATCAATCGCCAGCCGCTGATCCGTTATCTCTGGCGTGACACCGTTCGCCCGGCGAACAGCATCCTGCCGCCGCAACACTGGGCTTACGATGGCGATGTTGCTACCTACAGTTACGATCCAGCAAAAGCGCGCGCGATTCTCGACGCAGCGGGTTATAAGCCGATCAACGGCGTCCGATTCCATCTGACGATGAAAACCTCGAGCGAGACGGAATCGACACGCCTCTTTGCAGCCGTCTTGCAGCAGCAGCTTCGCGACGTCGGCATTGCGCTCGACATCCGCAGTTTTGAATTTGCGACCTTCTTCGCCGACGTACAGAGGGGTGCTTACCAGATGTTCTCTCTGCGCTGGATCGGCGGCAACCAGGATCCGGACATCTTCGAAGACGTTTTCGCTTCTACCAGTTTCCCCCCCAAGCGCCGCAACCGCGAGTACTACTCCAATCCGCGCGTAGACGAACTGCTGGCACAGGGGCGCCGTGAAATCGACCAGCAGAAGCGCAAGGAAATTTATGCTGAGGTTCAACGGATTCTCGCCTACGATCTGCCTTACATTAATCTGTGGTATTTCGATAACGTGATTGTTCACACGCCGCGAGTAAAGGGCCTGACCCTGAATCCGTCGGGCAATTACGATTTCCTGCGGACGGCATATGTCGAACCCTAAACCGAATCCGATGCCAGTTTGCGAAATGCCTCGCCGGTAATCCTCACCGTCAGCCACTGCTTTCGGATCTCCGCGCCCAGGCTCTGGTAAAAGTCGATCGCCGGCTGGTTCCAGTCGAGGACTTCCCATTTCACGCCATAGTAGCCATTTTGCGCGGCGATCCTGGCAAGCTCTGTCAGCAGCGCCCTGCCGATCCCTTTGCCGCGATATTCCGGCTTCACAAACAGGTCTTCCAGGAAGATGCCAGCGCGCCCGAGCCACGTGGAATAGTGGTAGAAATAGAGGGCAAAGCCAACCGGAGTGCCGTCCCATTCGGCAATCAGCACGCGGAACTTCGGCTCCGCGCCAAACCCATCGCGCAGCAGGTCGTCTTCGGTGGCTACTACGGCGTCTGGCTCGCGTTCGTACTCGGCGAGATCGCGGACCAACCGCAGGATCAGGGATACGTCGGCACAGGTAGCTTCCCGGATATTCAGCATGCGTCCAATTCTAAAAGAACGGCTACGCGCATCCGGCTGCTTGCGAGTTGGCATCTAAACGTTCGCTGGGTTGCCCGCCCGGCTCCATTCCAATCGGGCACTTGCCTCCGGAGAAAGCCATGCCGCACTTCGTAAAAGATATAGAAGAGATTCAACGACGCGCACGACTGAAGATAGAAGATGGGGCAGTCACCAGCACTTACAAACTCGACAAAGACAAGTCGGTCGAAATCCTGAACGAAGCGCTCGCCACCGAAATCGTTTGCGTGCTGCGCTATATGCACCACTACTTCATGGCTACCGGTGTACACGGCGCGGCCGCACGAGACGAATTCAAAGAACATGCCGACGAAGAGCGCGAGCACGCCGACCGCATCGCGGAACGCATTCAACAGCTGGGCGGCAAGCCCGATTTCAATCCGAAGTCGCTGCTCCAGCGTTCTGTTTCGCACTACATCGAAGGGGAGAGCCTGGCCGACATGATCCGCGAGGACCTCGTCGCGGAGCGCGTGGTGATCGATGTTTATCGCGAGATGATCAAGTATTTCGGCGATCAAGATCCCACCACGAGGGTCCTGATCGAAGGCGTGCTCGAGCAGGAGGAAGATCATGCCAGCGATCTGTCGGACCTGCTCTACGTGGTGAACCCGAGCACCGGAGAAACCGAACTGCAGGACCCCGGGACGGAAATCGGCGAGAACGACGAGGAAGAGCGAATGGATCGTGATGCTAGTGACCTGGAGTCGCGGGAAGACTCGGTTCACGAATCTTCCGACGAAGAGGAAGAACAGGAGTTGGTTTCGGCTTCGCCAAAGCGAGGTCAGAAAGTGGTCAACGCGACCCAGCCCAAGGGTGGCCAACCAAGCCGTCTGGCCGTTGCAGCAAAATCGCGGAGCAAAGGCGATAACCGCAAGGCGAGTGATACGCTGCGCCGCCAGCCTCAACCGGCCCATGCTCCCGGAACCACGGGGCGCGTGATGGCCCGTCGCGGCCGTAACGAACTCGCTCCGGAACGCGACGATATCGCATTGGGTGGACAGTCGGGATCGTCGCGATCGGTGAAGATCACGAACAAGAACCGCAAGAACAAGGCGGCGTAAGCGGTTCGCGGCGAAAGCGCCACGGAGGAACACCTCTGTGGCGCTTTATCTTCTATTGCATCCTATTGGGCTTCAGCGGGCATGCGCTCGATGAGGAGAATTCTCTTAACCGAATTTCGGTTCAACTTCTGAATCGAGCCGCCGATGCGAATTTCCAGGTCCGTGGCCGATAGGTTCTCTACATCGCCGGTCAAAACCGATCCATCTCGAAGCTCGACGGTGTCATGCATCGCGCTTCCCAGTTCCAGCGTGATGCTACCTCCCGGTGCGTCGTCCGCCTTCACTTCGAACGGATACCTGCCCTCGGCGTATCCCTGTAACGCAAACGTGATGAGATGCTTGCCGGGAGTGAACTTGACGATCTTGGGCGTTGTTCCCTGGTCCTGACCATCCACTTTCAGCACTGCACCCTGTGGGACAGAGTTGACCGTGATTGGAATCTCTTTCTTGGGTATGTATTGCGCGAATGCGTCGGGAACATTCTTGGGTACCAGTTCCAGTCCTTCGGGCTTGCCGCTGGTCGTAACGTCGAATTCGAATTTCGCCCGACCGTCGACGGGCAGGTCGGTAATTGTGATATATCCTTCCCCGTTTCGGACCTTATCCTTGTCGTAGAAATAGACGGTGAAGGCGGCCAGGTGAATGGGCTTTCCCCACAGATTTTCTGCGAGCACATCGCTCCGGTAGTTCTTCTGTCCGTTGTACGCAGCCGTTTCAACAAATCTGCCGAGCGTGATCCGAACCAGCGGCGGACCCTGCGGTGGCCAGGTCAGAACCTGGGGTGGTGGATCTTTCGCCAAGAGTGGTAGGCAGAGAAAAGTTATGGTCAGGAAAACCTTCAGGACGCCCCTCATGTCAGGTTTGTAGCACGACTGATCCGCACGTTGCAATTGCCGCGTTGCCATTTACCTTTCGATGGTTGATTGCAGGCTGCTCGCCTGCTGAACTCCGCGCGCTGCTTCCGGAACGATTCCTAACCGGACATAGATTGGCCGGATCATCGTTCGAATGCTCGGCAGTTGCGTAAAGAACAGCAATGCTCCGGCAATGCAGACGAATCCAGAAATAATCACGGTCAAAGGCGCTCCGATGCGGGCGGCTAGCCCTCCCGCGACGAGGCTTCCGAAGGGCGCCATCCCGACGAAGGCCATCGAATAGAACGCCATCACCCGGCCGCGTTTGTCCTCGTCGACAATCGTCTGCAAGATGGTGTTGCTGGCGGCCATGGCTTGCATCATTCCGAAACCGGCAAACAGCAGAATGACGATCGACAGCGGCAGCCAGTGCGAGAGTCCGAAAATGATGAGCGCGGCTCCAAATACGATCGTCACCGTTGGAATCACACGGCCCAAACCTCGCACGCTTTTTCGGGTAGCGAGATATGCCGCTGAAAATAGCGCTCCGACGCCTATCGCACCCGTAAGAAACCCAAGTGTGTGTGGGCCGCCGTGCAGAACGTCGCGCGCGAAGATCGGCATCAGCACCGTGTAGGGCATTCCAAACAAGCTGACCATAGCCAGTAACAGCAGAATTGAGCGAATGGGCTTGAAGCTGACTACGTACCGCCAGCCTTCGCGCAGTTCCACGATCACGCTTTCGCGCTTTCGGGCTGCCTGCAGGCCGAAGTTCCGCATTAACAGAAGCGATACGATCACGGCAATGTAGCTGACGCCATCGATGAAGAAGCACCAGCCTTCGCCGACAGCCGCGATCACCACGCCGGCAATCGACGGCCCGATTAAACGCGAGGCATTGACCATCGATGAGTTCAGCGCAATGGCATTGGGCAGGTCTTCACGAGCGCTTACCATCTGGGTTACAAACGCCTGGCGGGCCGGCATATCGAAGGCGTTAATCGCACCCTGGAAGATGCTGAGCCAGAAGATGTCCCAAAAAGTAATGTGATGAGTGAGCGCCAGTGCCGCCAGCCAGAAGCTTTGGACCATCGAGAGAATCTGCGTCACAACCAGCACATGGTGCCGATTCAACCGATCCACCCAGACGCCGGCAATAGGCGCCAGCAGGAAAGTGGGGATCTGTCCGGCGAATCCGATAAAGCCGAGCAGGAAAGCGGAATTTGTCAGCCGATAGACCAGCCAACTGGTCGCCAGTCTCGTCATCCAGGTGCCGACCAGGGAGACCGTCTGCCCGGAGAAAAAGAGTCGATAGTTGCGATGAGCGAGTGCGCGTAAAGCAAAAGCCCAGGTCGAGGTCCTGGCCGAATTGTTGTCCTGGGCGGTCGCCATCGCGTGAAATAGTTTGGATGCGATCTAAGTTGCGCGGGAGCAGAAAGACAAATCCCCACTCAAGCGCAACCGGGAGAGTGGGGACTTCTTTAGTTCTTGATGTTTGCCATCAGCCGCTCGACTTCGGCCTTCTGCTCGGCGGTCAGCGGCAACAACGGCAGGCGCGGATTGCCGCCATAGTAGCCGTTGAGGTCCATGGCGTACTTCACTCCCGAAATACTCAATTCGCCGACCAGCTTTTTCACCGGCGCGACGATGCGATCCTGCTTCTCCCGGGCGATCTCGCGAGCATTCTCTTTCCACGCCAGATAGATCTCAAAACACGCCGTCGGCGCTGCGCATGCAAATGCCAGAATGGCGCCCACGGCGCCGGTATCGAGCGATTCCAGCAGCTGGTGTGCCGCGCCTACCATCACCTGGAAGCCGACTTCCTTCTGGCGCGTGCGCAGTTTGCCGACCGTCTCCACCGACGACGAACTCGGCTTCGCCGTTCCGCCCAGCGCTCCGACGGGAACCAGTTCTCCAACAGCGACAGCCTGTTTCGCCTCGTGCAACATGCGTTCCGTCACCGCTTCGAACTGGTCCGTAACGGTGACGCTACGCTTCACGTGACGCGTACCTTCATAAATCTTCTTTACCTTCTCAAGATTGCCCGCCGATTCCTTGATGGACAAAATGTTCGGGTGGCTTGCCAGTTCAATCACGACCTCGGCGGGAATGTCGTAGCCGGTCGCGGGCGGGAAGTTATAAATAATGATCGGCAAGGGGGACCGATCTGCCACTGTGCGATAAAACGTCAGCATGGCCGTCGGCGTCATCGCCATCTTGTAGTAATGCGGCGTGCGGACCATTGCGGCATCGTATCCGAGGTGGGCTGCGTATTCCGTCAACTTCAGCGTCTCGATCGCCGACTCGATTCCTGTCCCCGCGATCAGCACCTTGTTGGGCGCGGCAGCTTCGCGCGCGGACTTGAGGACATCGCGCCGCTCCTGGTCCGACATCATGATCGCTTCGCCCGTGCTTCCCTGCACCACGATGCCCACGATTGGCGTGCGCGAATAACGCTCGACATTGTGCTCGAGTTTTTTCCAGTAGATCGATCCGTCCGGATAAAACGGTGTAGTGATGGGCGGGAAAATTCCTGATAAGAGCATGACAGGAATAGTTTCAGCGTTCCGGTTATAACTTGCAAGTGCGCAAAGCAATCATCGAAACCGTGACTTCTTCTTGCGCATGGAGAAAACTATCTCCTCAAAGATCCTTCGCAGCGGGCTATTCCGTCGTCTAAACAGACTCCAAAGAATAAGGATGTAGCCAACGAGAAAGATAGAGAGAGGCAGCAATTCTCGCACGTCCTTTGGACTTGGGGATGGATGCGGTCTATCAATCCGGATCAGCAAAACTAGGCCAACGATGGTCAGTATTGCTCCGCCTAGGCTCAGAAGAAGTGAAGTGTTCTCCCTGAACTTACCGACGCTTGAAACTCCCACGATCCGCGCCTCGACGGATGGAGAGCTATCCATATTCGCGACGAGCATTTTCAACGTCAAGAAATCGCCCGGATTCAAGAGGAGTTTAGGCAACAACACGGAATCGCCAGCAGCGGCAACTGAGCCATGCAACTCTGGAGGATGTCTATCCGACACAGATGCTGTTAAAACCTGGCTTCCTTTGCCGAAGGACAGTCTGACCGGATCGATGTAGTCTGCGGGTGCAATCGGAAGATTAGCAGAGTTTAGGATGCGAACGGTTACAAGATGCACCTTGTCAACTTGACGCCCTTCGTAAAGGATCTCAAGCTTACCAGCAAGTTCATCCTCCATCGTAACGAGTGAGCTTTTCGTGAGGATCTCGTACGACAGCGCCTTCCGCCTGCGCTGCAAGTATGTGGCAATGATGGCAACTGCCAGCGCAGCAACACCACTTGCAGCGCCGATAAACTGCCACATCGGGTCGCGCATGAATGACCAAAGGCTCTGATCCGCTTGCAAACTTAGTTCTCCACTTGAGTGGTCGCAATTTTACATTAGCCGAGTTCACACCGGCGCTCACCGCTACGCTATAGGTTACCGGTTGGCCGTCACCCCGTGCTGTGCGTGCAACTCCTGCAGCGCATACACGTTGATCTCGCCGCGCTGTAACGCTGCGATTCCTTCGGCCGCGGCACGTGCGGCGGCCAGCGTCGTGATGCTCTGCACGCGCGCAAGTATCGCAGCACGACGGATCGCCTTCTCGTCGAAGTACGGATCGGGTCCGTGCGGCGTATTAATGATCAGATGGATGCGCTCGCCCTTGATGAGGTCCACCACGTTCGGCCGTCCTTCTTTCACCTTGTACACCCGCTCGACGGCAAAGCCGGCGTCTTCGAGAATGGCGGCGGTGCCGGTGGTCGCGATCAGCTTGAAGCCCAGATCGACGTAGAGTTTAGCGATCTCCACCACCTGACCCTTGTCACGATCATTCACCGAAATAAAGGCGTTGCCGCTGGTGGGAAGTTTCGCCCCGGCCGCAATCTGTGCTTTCGCAAACGCCTCGCCGAATCCTTCCGCGACGCCCATCACTTCGCCCGTCGATTTCATCTCCGGACCAAGCACCGTGTCGACACCCGTGAACTTGTTCCAAGGAAAGACCGGCGACTTCACGTAATGGCAGTTGCCCGTGTCAAGGTCAGACATGCGCTCGATATTGTCCGGCAGGAATTCGCGCAGCTTGCGGCCGGTCATCAGGCGGGCTGCGATTTTTGCCAGAGGCACGCCCGTGGCTTTTGAAACATAGGGGACAGTGCGCGACGCGCGTGGATTCACTTCCAGCACGAACACGTTGCCGTTCTGGATGGCGAACTGGATGTTCATCAGCCCGATGACCTTCAGCGCCCGCGCCAGTTTGAACGCGTGTTCGCGCATCGTCTGCATAAGGTCAGGCGCGATATCAACCGCCGGCAGCACGCACGACGAATCGCCCGAGTGAATGCCGGCTTCCTCAATGTGCTGCATAATCCCGGCGATGACGACGTCCTCGCCGTCTGACAGGCAATCGACATCAACCTCGAATGCTGCTTCCAGGAAGTGGTCGATCAGCACTGGCCGTTCCTGCGAATACTCGACCGCCTCTTTCATATAACGGACGACCGATTCGGAGTCATAGGTGATCTGCATCGCGCGCCCGCCCAGCACGTACGACGGACGCAGCAGGACCGGGAAGCCAATCTTGTTCGCCGCTTCCACCGCTTCATCGATCGACGCCGCGGTCGCTCCCGGTGGCTGCGGAATGTCGAGTTCTTCCAGCAGCTTTCCGAAGCGCTTGCGATCTTCGGCGAGATCGATGGACTCCGGCGACGTCCCTATAATCGGCACCCCCGCCGCCTTTAACGGCAGAGATAGATTCAGCGGAGTCTGTCCGCCGAACTGAACAATCACTCCCACCGGCGCGCCGCCCGACGCTTCGTGCTCGTAAACGGCAAGCACATCTTCGAACGTCAGTGGCTCGAAGTAGAGGCGATCGCTGGTGTCGTAGTCGGTGGAGACCGTCTCGGGATTGCAGTTCACCATGATCGTTTCGTACCCATCTTCGTGTAACGCAAACGATGCATGGCAGCAGCAGTAGTCGAACTCGATTCCCTGTCCGATGCGATTCGGTCCGCTGCCGAGAATGATGACCTTCTTCTTGTCTGTCGGCGTCGCCTCGTCCTCTTCCTCGTACGTGGAATAAAGATACGGCGTGTAGCTCTCGAATTCGGCGGCGCAGGTGTCCACGCGTTTGTAGACGGGTTTTACATTGTGCTTCTTGCGGGCGTCGCGCAGCTTGGCGCCAGCGCTCTTGCCGCTATGAATCCCCAGCAGATCCCCGATCCGCACGTCCGACAGTCCGGAACGTTTGGCCTCGCGCAACAGTTCGCCGGGAAGCGTCTCCGGTCCGTACTTCGCGACCTCTTTTGAGATGTCGTCGATTTCCTTGAGCTGGTAGAGGAACCACGGGTCGATCGAGGTCATCTTGTGGATCTCTTTGATCGACATCCCCGTGCGCAGCGCGTAACGAACGTATTGCAGGCGCTCCGGATGCGGCGTCACCAGGCGATGGATGAGGATCTTCGGCTCGATGCGTTGCGCCGCCAGGCTCTTGCCCGTTTCCAGTGAGCGCACAGCTTTCATCAGCGCTTCTTTGAAAGTGCGGCCAATCGCCATCGCCTCGCCTACCGACTTCATCTGCGGACCAAGGCTCTCATCGGCGCCCGGGAATTTTTCAAACTGCCACTTCGGAATCTTGACGACCACGTAGTCGAGCGTCGGCTCGAAGCACGCCGGCGTCTTCATCGTGATTTCGTTGGTGAGCTCGTCGAGCGTGTAGCCGACCGCGAGTTTGGCAGCGATTTTCGCAATCGGGAACCCGGTGGCCTTCGAGGCCAGCGCCGACGAGCGCGACACGCGCGGATTCATCTCGATCACCACCATGCGCCCGGTATTCGGATGAATCGCGAACTGCACGTTCGATCCACCGGTTTCGACGCCAATCTCGCGCATCACATCGAGCGACGCGTCGCGCATGTGCTGGAACTCGCGGTCGGTGAGCGTCTGCGCCGGTGCGACGGTGATCGAGTCCCCGGTGTGCACGCCCATCGGATCGAAGTTCTCGATCGAGCAGATGATGATGCAGTTGTCCTTACGGTCGCGGACAACTTCCATCTCGAACTCTTTCCAGCCGAGCACGCTCTCTTCGATCAGCACTTCGTGGACGGGCGAGAGATCGAGTCCGCGGGCGAGCAGTTCGAGCAACTCCTCGCGGTTGTAGGCGATGCCGCCGCCCGAGCCGCCGAGGGTGAACGATGGCCGCAGAATGACCGGGAATCCGATCTTGCTCGAGAAGTCCATCCCGTCTTTCAGGTTGTTGACCAGCGCCGATCGTGGCACGTCGAGCCCGATGTGCGTCATCGCGTCTTTAAACAGCAGGCGGTCTTCGGCCTTTTTGATGGCTTCAAGCTGCGCGCCAATCAACTGCACGCCGTACTTTTCGAGCACGCCTCCGTCGGCGAGTTCGACGGCGAGGTTGAGCGCGGTCTGTCCGCCAACGGTAGGGAGGACGGCGAAGACGCCGCCGGTCATCATCTCCGACTCAATGCGGATGATCTCTTCGAGATAGGTGCGCGTCAGCGGCTCAATGTAGGTGCGGTCGGCAAACTCGGGATCGGTCATGATGGTCGCCGGATTGGAGTTGGCGAGCACCACTTCGTATCCCTCGGCCTTCAGCGCCTTGCAAGCCTGCGTGCCGGAGTAATCAAATTCCGCCGACTGGCCGATAACAATCGGGCCCGAGCCGATGATGAGGATCTTGGAGATGTCGGTTCTGCGTGGCATTCTCTTTTACTTAGTTTTCCCACAGGCAATAGCCCTAGCTAACAATGATGTCATGAACTTCTCGAAACTCAGCTCTGGGACTGGTTCTCGATAGCCGCCCTTTGGACCATCGTCACTATTCGACATGAGGAAACAGGTTGAATCGTACAGGCGCTCTCTTACCAGTTTCGTCAATAGAATTTCGTAACGCTTTGCATAGGAGGCTGCTCTGAACTCTTCGAAGACCTTGAAATGCGGCTCACAAGCTTTGACAGGTCTAATGGATTTCGGCGATTCCTCTAGCAACATTAGATAGCCCAACCACGGCCTAGCGGAGGGCGTGAATGCGCCCTCGCGATATGCTGCCCATAAGTCGGTGGCGGACCCCAGGGCCTCTTCGGTTCGGTTGTTGTAATTGTTTCCAAACGATCCGACCTGCGATTTGAATTCAATAGCTGCGATCAAACAGGCATCGCTAACAACGAGGAGGTCCCATTTCTTCTCCGGCCGAAACCAGCCTGGTAGCTCAACTGCACGATCACAGAATATGACAGGCTTATTGATTCCGGATTCTTCCAATGAATCTCGCACAAGTTCAACGAAACCATTCATTTGGCTGCCGCCGGTTACTGCCGCGCGTGCCCCAGCATCTCTAATACCGGTCTTCTCACCCTGTTTTTGCGCCTGAGTTTCGCGGCTAGTCCAAAAGTGCACGATCGCTTGCCTCAGTCTCTCTTCGAGTTTGGCATTCATTCGCCAGACTCCAACACAGTGATCGGCTCCCCGAACAACGAAGGCATTTCCGACTGCACTCGCTTTGCAGCCTCATTCAGGTAGTGAACATCCACTTCAAAGCCGATGCTGTTGCGACCGCATTTTGAAGCAGCGAGGCAAGTGGAACCAGTGCCAGCGAAAGGATCGAGAACCGTATCTCCGACAAAGCTGAACATTCTTATGAGCCGTTCAGCCAGCTCAACTGGGTATGGCGCAGGGTGGCTTCTGGTAGAAGCCCCTGTTAGTCCGGACCAAATCTGCTGAAACCACTTTTTGTGGTCTTCCGCCGAGATTATGCTCAAGAGCCTGGTTGCGAAGTCCGGCGCCCGATATCCTCCGTGCTTTCTTTCCATCAAAATGAACTCAATATCATTCTTGATGACAGCATTCGGCTCGTACGGCTTCCCGAGGAAACCGCCATTCCCGTTTTCTACTTCGTAAACTGCGTTAGCAATTTTGTGCCAGATAATGGGAGCCAAATTGTCGAATCCAATTTGGCGACAATGCTCTTGTATAGAAGCGTGCAAGGGCACTACGGTGTGTCTTCCGTCATTCTTGCGGCGCGAAAGACACACGTCTCCCACAACGCAAATGAGCCTTCCGCCGGGAACAAGGAAATCGTAACACCGCTTCCAGACCTCATCGAGCTGAATGAGGAATTCGTCATAATTCTCAACGTGCCCCAGCTGTCCTGGAGAATCCCGATACTCTTTCAATGTCCAATACGGGGGCGAAGTGACAACTAGGTGCACCTGTCCGACGATCTCTTTGGACATCCTTCTTGCGTCACCCCGCACAAGCACATGCTTCGTCGGAACACGTTGTGCCGCTTGCCATAGAAGTTCGACGAGAGCTTTGTCCTTCGCGATACGAGGAATTGCAGTTTGGAGATCACCGACGTCCAGCACCTCGGCGGGAAGCATAGTAGAGAGAGGAACCTGCGTGGCAACGTGTTGAATTTGGGTGCTCACTTCCCCTTCCACTCCTCCATCATCTTCACAAAATCTCTGAACAGATAATGCGAGTCGTGCGGCCCCGGCGCTGCTTCCGGGTGATACTGCACCGAAAACAGCGGCATGTTGCGGTGGCGCAGTCCTTCGAGCGTGTTGTCGTTCAGGTCCACGTGCGTCAGCTCGACTTCGCTCGCGGGCAGCGAATCCGGATCAACCGCAAAATTATGGTTGTGCGCCGTGATCTCCACCTTGCCCGTCGCCAGTTGCTTCACCGGATGATTCCCGCCATGGTGGCCGAATTTCAGCTTGAACGTCTTGCCGCCCAAAGCGAGGCCGGTCAGCTGATGCCCCAAGCAAATTCCAAAGATCGGCACGCGACCCATCATCTCGCGAATGTTGTTCACCGCGTACGTGCACGGCTCGGGATCGCCCGGTCCGTTCGACAGGAAGACACCATCGGGCTTCATCGCCAGCACGTCTTCGGCGGACGTCTCCGCCGGCACCACTGTCACGCGGCAGCACTCGCCGACCAGCTTGCGCAGAATGTTGTGCTTGATCCCGTAGTCGTAGGCGACAACATGGTGTTTCGGCGGAGCGTCTTTCACGCCGACCACTTCGTCGGGGATGTGCGAGCGAATTCCCTGCTCCCACTCGTAGACGTTCTTGGTCGAAACCACCTTCGCCAGGTCCGTCCCATCCATCTTCGGAATCGAGCGCGCCTTCGCGACCAGCTTTTCCGGATCGGTTTCGATCGTCGAGATCACTCCGCGCATCACGCCGTTGTCGCGCAAATGCCGCACCAGCGCGCGCGTATCGATGTCGGCGAGCACCGGAATCTTGTAGCGTTCCAGGTACTCCTCGGCGACCTCCTGCGAGCGCCAGTTCGAGCTCACGCGCGAGAACTCGCGCACAATCAGGCCCTCGATATAAGGTCGATTGGCTTCGTTGTCTTCAGGGGTGGTGCCGTAATTGCCGATCTGGGGATTGGTAAGAACTACGATCTGTCCGGCGTAGGAAGGATCGGTGAAGATTTCCTGGTAGCCGGTGATGGAGGTGTTAAAAACGACTTCGCCGTAGCATTCGCCTTTGGCTCCGTACCCTTTTCCTCTGAAGATGCGGCCATCTTCCAGAGCAAGGACTGCTTGCATTGCTGCTCCCGGGGGTGGATTTTATAAATTCTATCTCATCCACTCTCCATCTGACCATGACCATCTGTTCATCTCGCGATTTTACGATTTGGTGGTTTCGCCTGTTCAAGGAAAAGAAGGCGACACGGAATTCGTCAAACCTGTTCGCGAGGCCCATCGCCCACCTTCTACATGACTCAATGGCTAGATGATTCATTGGACAAATGCCATTCGTGATCTCCGTCACTCTTCCTTGGTTCAACCGTAACGGCACGATGGTTGCCGTTTTCAGAGAATAGGAGCTGCTGAAAGGCTTCACTGGCTTTCGGCAAATTTGCAGGGGTGAGCATTATGGCAGCCGTAATCGAAATTCCGTTGCACCATCCAAAGCGCCGGCCAAACCCGTACAACCTCAAGATCCCGAATCAGCCTATGTTCCGCTGCCCCTATGGCTGCGGCGAAGGTTTCAACGAGCGCTGGAATCTCGACCTGCATTTGCTCGACAAGCACCCGAACGGCAATCGGGCACAGGCGAAGATCGAGTGGTGGTGATCCCCGCGTCTACTTCGCCGGATGCGGCGGCCCGGCTTCGCTGCCGGTATCCTCAATCACTTTCCACGAGCCATCGTCTTGTTTTTTCCAAACCGTGATGTATGTTCCCTCCTGCTGCATCCGCTGGCCTGTCTTATCCTTGAATCGCACCACGTAATTTCCTACGGTGTAGCCCAGCTTGCCGGCCGCGAATACCTCGGCTTTGGTTGGAATCCATTCCAACGAGAAATCGGGATCGGCAAAGGCCTTCTGGTAATGGAGTAGAATCGCCTGCTTACCCGCGAGCGGCGGATTCTGTGGAACGACGGCGTTTTCTGCCCAATAAGGAGCCATTCCTTCGGCGCGTTTCGTTTCGGTTGCGTGCTGGAAATCGCGATCGGTTTGCAGCAATTGTTCTTCGGGAGTAGCGGCAAACACAATCGTCGAGAAGAGCAGGAATAGACAGACTAGTACCCTCGCCATTAAAGCCTCCGATACCGCTGCACAAACTGATAACTGAAAACTGAGAACTGATTACCGCAACTTACCGAGTTTATCCATCGGCCAGTACACGAACACCGCTTTCCCATAGATATACCGCTGGTCCACCGGACCGAAATCGCGGCTGTCACTGGAACTCGTGCGGTGATCCCCGAGCAGGAAATAGCTGTGGGCAGGAATCTTGATCTCCGGATAGGAACGGAAATCGTCGTACTCAGCCGGAACATAGGGCTCCGGCACGGCCGAGCCATTCAGGTAAACGCGGCCGGCGTCGATGCGCACGCGATCACCTTCCACGGCAATCACGCGCTTGATATAGCTCTTCGAAGGGTCTCGCGGATAGTGGAACACCACGATGTCGCCGCGTTCCACCGGCCCCCAGTGGTACACGAACTTGTTGATGAAGATCCGTTCCTGGTCTTCCAGGCCCGGAAGCATGCTTGTGCCCTCCACCTTCACCGGCTGGTACAGGAAGACGATGATGAAGCCCGAAATAATCAGCGAAATGAACAGGTCACGCACCCAGGTGTAAACCGCGGCGGGTTTAGGTGGCTTGGGTGTCGCTGGCGTGAGGGTGTCTTTCTCTTCTGCCATCCTGCTTACGATTCTAATACGGTTCGTTTCGTTCCGAGGCTACCTCCCTATAGACGCGCCAACAGGCGTTTTGTTGCGTCCTCCGAAACAGCTCTGGTTGCGGTAAAATAGCGGAACTTGATGAGGACACCATCCCGATGAAAACAATCTGGAGCCTGCTTTTGATGGCTGTGCTTGCGATCACCTTGTTCGCCGAAACCGACGCCAGCCAGGTTCCCGCGTTTCACCCGGCGCCTCCGCCAAAGAGCGCTAAGTTGCCGCCCATTTTGCCGAAAGAAGAGCGTGGCGCTCCGGCATTCCAGCGCGACTATCAGGACCACGCCTACGAACTTGCCGCCAAGATTCCGAACGTCATTTATCAGCTACCTTGTTACTGCTACTGCGACCGCTCTGTCGGTCACAAGAGCCTGCACAGCTGCTATGAGTCGGCTCACGCCGCCCATTGTGCGGCTTGCCTGAAGGAACTTTACTTCGCTTACACCGAAACCAAGAAGGGCAAGACACCTGCCCAGATTCGAGCCGCCATCATCAAGGGCGACTGGGAAAAGATCGACTTAGCTTCGGCCGCCGAGATCCAGTAGGCGGTCCGCCACCATTTTCAATGAAGCGCCGCTGGGGCTCTGGGGCTGGGTCCAAGTGCTTCATTTACCACCGGGTTGACGTACTCGCCGTATTGCGTGTAACGTGCTCGCAACTTTGGCCTTTTTCCACAGGCTCAAGGCGAAGACACCCACGCAGGGCGAGCGAGGCGGCTTCCCGATGAAGAAGAAACCACCAGTAAGAGTTAAACCTTCAGCCCCTAAAGCAAAGAAAACAAAAATGGTTAAACCGTCAAAGGGCAAAATGCTGGAGATGAAGAAGTCCGCCACCCCCAAAGCGTCTCCCATGCAGGATCCACAGTTTGCACAAGCTGTGCAAAATTACGAGACCGGCCTGCGCGCCATGCAGGAACGCAAGTTCGACAAAGCCAAAACCCTCTTCCAGAAGCTGGTCACCACGGGTCCGAAGGAACTCGCCGATCGCGCCGCCGTCCACCTCAATGCCTGCAACCAACAACTTGGACGCGCCAATGTCAGCTTCAAAACCGCCGAGGAACATTACGATTACGTGGTCTCGTTGATGAACGTCGGCGACTACGTTACCGCGCGCGAGCACCTCGAGACTCTCGTCGGCAAGCACGGCAAGGCCGACTACATCTGGTACGGATTCGCCGTCCTCGAATGCCTGACCGGGCACGTCGAGGAGTCGCTGAAGAAGCTTAACGAAGCCATCAAGTTGAATCCGTCGAACCGTTTCCAGGCACGTAGCGATACCGACTTCAACAACATGGCCGACGATCCGCGCTTTACCGAATTGCTTTATCCTGAGCCGGGAGCGCCGGACGCCTGGCCCTCCGCCGGCCACTAGTCGCACCCGATGGGGCTTGAAAAACCGACCGCGAGCAGTCCGCTTCGCCCTTTGCGCATAGTCGCGATTGGCGGAGGCACAGGCCTATCCACCCTGCTCAAAGGACTCAAGCACTACGTCCCTCACGCTAGCCTTCCCAATCAGGTTAAGTCGGCTTCGTCCGTCGTCGTCCTCGAAGACCTTACCGCCATCGTTACGGTCACCGACGATGGCGGTTCCAGCGGACGCCTGCGCCGAGAATTCGGCATCCTTCCGCCTGGTGACATTCGCAACTGCATCGTGGCTCTTTCGGAAGACGAAGCCACCATGTCGCGTCTGTTCCGTTATCGTTTTCCCGCGACATCGGCGCTCGAAGGTCACAGCTTCGGCAATCTCTTCCTGACTGCCTTGACCGCCACCACCGGCGACTTCGCCGAAGCCGTCCGCCTCTCGTCGGAAATTCTCGCCACTCGCGGCCACATCTACCCGGCTACCACGGCGACCTGCGAACTCGAAGCTCTCATGGACGACGACACGCGCGTCCGCGGCGAAACCAAAATCACCGCCAGCAAGCGTCGCATCGTGCAACTCGAGATGATTCCCGGCGACGTCAAGCCAATGCCGCAAACCCTCGAAGCCATCGCCAAGGCCGACCTGATCACGATCGGTCCTGGTTCGCTCTTCACCAGCCTGATTCCCAACGTGCTCGTGCGCGGTATTCCGGAAGCCATCGCGCAGTCGACGGCGCTGAAGATTTACGTCTGCAACCTCATGACCCAGGCCAATGAGAGCCTCGATCTCTCCGCCTCCGAACACATCAAAGCCATCTACAAACATGCTGGAACAAGAATTTTCAACGCCGCGCTGCTGAACGTGAAACAACTCTCGCCCGAATTGCAGGAGAAATACGCCGCCGAAGGCGCCTCGCAGATCGTGATCGACGAAGAGGAAGTCCGTAAACTTGGCGTTAAGCCGGTGCTGGGCGATTATCTCTACACCGAAAAAGGCGTCGCCCGCCACAACACCGACCGCGTCGCCAAAGAACTGATGCAGCTGACGGCCGCAAGAGCGCTGACCGCAACTCATTAATCGTCAGATTTTCTGATTCCGTGCTTCCCGCTTCGCCTTCGCCCATCCTTCCTTCACAATCTGTCGCCCTCGTCCAATCGCCAATGAATCCGCAGGAACTTCCTCGGTGATGCAAGACGCCGCGCCCACATACGATCCCTTGCCCAACTTCACCGGCGCAACCAGTGTCGAGTCGCTGCCAACGAATACCCCGTCCTCGATGGTCGTCTGGTGCTTGTTCACGCCGTCGTAATTGCAGGTGATCGTTCCTGCGCCGATGTTCACACCTTCGCCGATCACCGCATCGCCCAGATACGTCAGGTGATTGGCCTTCGATCCCTTGCCCAGCTTCACCTTCTTCGTCTCAACGAAGTTCCCCACGTGCGCGCCCGCGCCAATTTCGCTGCCCGGACGCAAGTGCGAATACGGTCCGATAATCGCGCCGGTTTCTACCTTCGCGTCATCCATGATCGTTCCCTGACGAACGTTGACGTTATCGCCGATCACGGAGTTCGAAATCACCGACCCCGACCGGATCCGGCAGTCGCCGCCGATCTTCGTCTTCCCCAGCAACTGCACAAACGGCTCGATCACCGTATCGGCGCCGATCTCAACGTCGGCATCGATCACGCATGTCTCCGGTTTGTACACCGTAACGCCATCGTTCATTAGCTGCGCCACTTTTGCCGCTCGCAACTGCGCGTCCAGCCGCACCAGCTCGGCACGCGTGTTAATCCCAAGGGTCTCGGCCATGGCGTCTTCTTTGAATGCGAGCACCTTCTCGCCGACTTTGCTCAGCAGAGCCGCCATGTCGGTGAGGTAATACTCCTTGTGCGGATTGTCCGTAGAAAGCTTGCCTATGTTCGCGAACACTGGCTTCACCGCCATCGCGTAGATGCCCGAGTTGATCTCGGCTATCTGCTCCTGCATCTTGCTCAACTGCTTCTGCTCGATAATCGCCTGAACTTCGTCGCCGATGAATCCGTCCGTTGTTTTGCGGATCACCCGGCCATATCCAAATGGATTCTCCGGCTCCGCCGTCAGTAGAGTCATTGCCGACCCGTGCTGCAGATGGAAATTCCGCAGCCTTTCCAGCACCTCCGGCCGGATGAGCGGGGTATCCCCCGAGAGCACCAGAAAGTGATCGTAGTCCTTCAGCCGCTCGCGTCCGCACATGATGGCGTGTCCCGTCCCGAGTTGCTCTGGCGCCTGGTCGATGAATTTACAACCGGTGTCCGCCATCGCTTCCTTCACGCGATCGCCTTCGTAACCGACAATCGCGTACACGTCTGCCACCGGAACCAGCTTCGACGCGGCCTCAATCACGTGGCGCAGCAGCGGTTTCCCGCCAATCTCGTGCAGAACCTTCGGATGTTTGGATTTCAGCCGCGTCCCTTTTCCCGCGGCCATGATGGCGATGGCAATCTTCGGTTGAGCAGACATAGGTTTGTGCAGCCTCTATCATAACCAGCCGCTACCCATTGAGCCATTCTGCCATTTTGCCATTGAACAAAAACAGCAATTCAAGCCTTCGAAGTCTCGCGATTCAACGATGCCCGGGCTGTCTGATGAGCCGCGGCGAACAAATCCGATTCAAGAAACGATAGCAAGCGAGTTGTATCGCTGAAGCATGCTCCCGGCCAGCCCGACTACGGCCATAACAATCCCACTGGCGGCACTCACGAAAACACTGGCAAGCTCAACCCTCAAGGACCGACGTCCGGGACCGAGAACTTTCACCCGGACAAGAAAGGTCACAAGCAAAGCGGAGCCCATCAGGAGCCAAAGAAGCACCCCTAGTTGGGATCCTGGGGACATTCAGGTGATCTGATACCCAGATGTTCAGATGAAAAAAGCGCCCCGCGAAAGGGGCGCCTACTAGGAGAAAGGAGAAGAGGGGTACTTAAAACTTCACTTGCGCAGCCGCGCGACGCACGGCCAGCCGTGCCTGATGCAGTCCGTTGCGCGATTCGTCGGTGCTGATGCCAAGAGTGCGGGCGATGCGGCTGTGGTCATAACCTTCCACGTCGTGCATCAGGAAAATCATCCGCTCGGTCTCGGGAACTTCCATCACGGCGCGTTCCAGCACCACGCGCTTCACGTTGCGCCGAGCCGTCGCCACTTCCGTCGAGTCCGGAACATTCAGCGTGATGTCGCCGATCGCCACCGTCTGGCGCAGTTCGGTCACCAGAGCGCGATCCAGCACTTCCCCGGAAGGCGTCATGTTCACCGCGAACACATTGCTGAATACTTTCGCGGTCAGGCTCTCTGCGGTCATTTCGTTGTCGGTAAGATAAAACGCAAGGTTATAAATGCGGTTCTGATGTTCTTCGTAAATCGCCTTCAGGCTCTCTGCGCGGCTCATCACAGCGGGTAGTTCGTAAGAGAATGCCGTCAATTTTGCGCTCAGGATGCTTGTCGCCATATTTTCCCCCACAGGATAATTTCTTCCGGTTGTCGCTTCTTACGAACCCTCACTCTCACGAGGGTCACTTAGTTCTTTGCACTTGCTGAGCCACTTCGGAGTCTCTCAATTTGGCCCTTGGCAACGCACTATTCTCGTGCGCTGCACCCTTCCTTTCAGCAAACACATTGCCCAAGGTTGATCCCGGCCAGAACTGTTTGTGAAAAAAGGTTACAAGTCGTTACGAATCAACCTCTAAGGTGAGAAGGAATTCGCCAGAACGGCACGAGGAGACTATTTCTGCCGGCAGAAAACCCGAAAGCCATGTGGCATCGTGATACCAACTCTCAGCAGGCGAGAGCACACAATAGGACCGCCAGGCAACGCGAACGATTCAAGATAAGACTAGATAACTCGCTAACTGGTTGGGCGTCAGCTTATGGCGGCAGCCGACTTCTTGCCTTGGATTACCTGCGCGGTAACTGCAATCAATTCAGAGACTTCAAATGGTTTTGTAATCTGATGGATTCGCTCTCGCTTAATCAGTTCGCGCAACTCCGATTCCGCCACGCTTGAGAACGCCACGATCACGCGGCTCTTCAGCTCTGGCCGGTGCTCCGCTAGCCAGCGGAAGAAGTCCAGTCCATCCACTTCTCCTGGCATCGTGCTGTCCACCAGGATGGCGTCAAACGCCTCAGTCGCCAGCGCCGCTATCGCGTCCTCGGCTGACCGCAGACAGACCACCTCCGCGCCTGCGCCCGTCAGCACCTCGCGCTCGAATTCGAGCACCACTTCTTCGTCGTCGACCAGCATCACTCGGCCTTGCAGCGGCACTCTGCGGCTCGCGGCTTCTCCCACTCCCGCCGAGATAATCACGTCTGCCCCGGCAGTCGGAAGCAACACCTCCACTACCGCGCCACCTTCGGGATGATTAAATGCCCGGATGTCGCCGCCGTGCTCCTTGATGATGCCGTAGCAGATGCTCAGCCCGAGTCCCGTTCCCTTGCCTACCGCTTTCGTTGTGTAGAACGGATCGAAGATGCGGTTCACTTCTTTGATGCCCGGCCCGCTGTCGCGCACCCGCACCATCACCTGCGCATTGGCCGTCGCAATCTCTACTTCTAATCTGCCGCCGCGCCCATGTTCCAGCATCGCATCCACCGCGTTGTTGATGATGTTCAGGAACACCTGCTCCAACTGATGAGCGTCGGCTACCACTGCCGGAATGGCTAGCGCAAACGTCCGGTCGATTGCGATGTTGTGCAGGTTCAGGTCATAGTCACGCAGCGCCAGCGTGTCTTCCAGGATACGTCTCACATCAACAGGTAGTCGCGAGGGCTTTGTCTGGCGCGCGAACGAAAGCAGGTTCTGCACCACTCGTTGCGTCCGCTGCGCTTGCTTAAACAGTTTGCTGACGAATTCCTTCGCGTGTTCCGAAAGCGGCTCACCCTCCAGCAACTGCGCATACCCGAGAATCGCCGTCAGCGGATTATTCAACTCATGAGCGACGCCCGAGATCAATTGCCCCACCGCCGACATCTTTTCGCTCTGCAGCAATTGCTCCTGCGTGCTGCGAAGATGGTCGTACGCCTTCGAGGTCTCCTCGTACAGTTTCACCTTCTCGATGCTGTTCGCCAGTTGCCGTCCCAGCGCAATCAGCAGTCCCGCGTCGCGGTCGCTGAACGACCCTTCCTTGCGGCTGCTGACGCCCATCACGCCCATTACCTTTTCGCCCGACCACATCACCACCCAGATCCACGACCGCAACTGCTCCGCCAGTACGAACTTGGTGAAATCAGGCGGCAGCTGCGCCAAATCGCGGTCGGTCACGATTTCAACGTGGAAGTTCATCATCCGTTCCCAGAATTCGTCGGGAATTCGGATCTCCGGGAAGTTGCTGCCCATCTCTGACCGGTGGCCGTACGACGCACAGCGCCGCAGCCGCCGCGTATCCGCATCCAGCAGCAGGATCGCCGCCGTATCGGCGTGGAACATGTCCACCAGGTTCCGCAGCACGAGGTTCACGATCTCGTCCAGGTCGAACGACTGGCTCGCCAGCACCGCCACCGTGTTCAACGCTTCCAACTCGCGGTTGCGCCGCCGAACCTCGTCTTCCGCGCGCTTCTTCTCCGTGATGTCCAGCAGCACGCCGTGATACCGGATGATGTTCCCCGAGGCCGTTCGTGTCGCGTAGCTGTTCTCCAGGACCGTCAGGATCGTCCCATCCTGCCTGCGCAGGCTAACTTCAAAGTTACGGACCATGCCGTCCTTGGCCATCCGTTTCAGGAACACGTCGCGCTCGCCCGGATTCGCATAGAACGACTGTGCGATGTCCCGCGCCAGCACCTCGTCGCGGCTGTTATAGCCCAGCAATTGCACGAATACGTCGTTGCAGTCCACCACGCGCCCGTCGGGTGTCGAAACGAATACGCCCTCCTGCACCTGCTCGAACAGCGTTCGATAGCGCTCTTCCGCCGCACGGCGTGCTGTCGTATCGCGGATGATGTGCACCACTCCGCTCAACCCCGTTTCATCGGCCGTATAACTTGTCGTCGAGACGATCGAAAATCCGCCGAAGCAAGGATCGGGCGCATCGCGAAACTCCGGCGCCTCCGACCCGCAATATGGGCAGCCTTTCCATGACGATCCGAAGTGCGGCAACGCTGTCTCGCACGCCCGGTTCAGCACCGATTCCGCCGGGCTGCCGATCTTGTTCAACAGCGCCCGGTTCACCCGCATAATCGAAAAGTTTTCGTCGTGCACCAGGATCGGATCCGGCAAGGCGTCGAACGTATTCGCCCACTGCTTCTGTGATCGCAATATCTTCGTAATCAGCCGCTGGTTCTCAATGGCTATGCCTAACTGCATCGTTACCGATGCCAGGAACAGCAGTTCATCCTGCTTGTAGCGATGAACTTTCGCGACCCCGATTGCCAGCAGCCCGATTACTGCCGTCTTTCCTCGCAGCGGGATCACCAGCATGTGATCGAAATGCTCCGCCATCATGATCGCCTGGATCGTCGGATCCTCCGTCGACCGTTGATCCAGGATCTTCGGCATCTCTTGCTGCAGGATGCGTCCGCGGAAGTTATCTCTGGCCGGCACCGACTGCCATCGTCCGGCGAACTCCTCCGACAGTCCTACCTGGGCTTGTAACTCCAGCGTGTCCCCTGCCAGCAATCGAAACCAGACGGCCTTGGCGTGCATGAATCTCTTCAGTTCGTACATTGCCGACAGCATTGCCGCGCTTTCGTCGTGCGCTCCCGCCGTGCGATTCGTTATTTCGTTCACCACCTGCAGCCGCCGCGTCCGCGAGCGCGACTCTTCCAGCAGCAGCACCAGCATGCTCAGTCCGAGCACCATCTCGATCAGCGTATCCAGACCCTCGTGGTCGTGCGGTCGCGTCACGTTGAAGTCGATATGCACCAGCAGCAACATCAGCGCCATTAGCCATGGGCTGATCTCACGCCGGCCACGGCTGTACGAAATCAATTGGAACGCCGCGCCGAACGTCCCCACGCGATAAAGAATCTGCACCGCCGTTTCGATCGCGTTCGACTGTGGGAAATAGAACGCCCCCACCACCGAGATCCATATCGCCAGCGTCGTCGAAAACCCGACGATCAGAAACCATCGCTGCCGCCCTAAATAATCGAGAACCGCCGCCGAAAACAGGCCGGTCGAAATCAGGAACGCAATGTACGTTAGCGCCACCGTGCCCGGCGGATACCCCAGGCTGTGCGCTTTATCCAGCAACACTCGATACAGAACGTAAGAAGACCACGCCGAAATCCAGAAGAAGAGATAACGCTCGCGGAAGATTCGGTAGATCACCACTCCCGCGCCCAACAGGACGAGCGTGGTTATCGCGTCAGCGATGTTGCCGACAGCGGCCAATCGGTCTAGCAAACCGTAGACGACTAGCGCATGGTGCATCGGGGAGGCCCAACAGCTTGGGGGACTTCTGTATACCACGTATGTTCATTTATTACGTTGGTTTTTCACCCGAGGGGTTCCTCCGAAGGAACTGAGTTACAATTCGCTCTGGATCAAGGAAAAGGGAATGGCGGCCGACCGAATCCTGATTGTGGACGACGAAGAGGCGATCCGAGAGATCGTCGCCTCCATGCTTACCATGGCTGGCTACGCCTGCCAGCAAGCGGGCTCTGGTGTTGAGGCTCTTGCGGTTTTGCAGTCCGGAGAAGAGTTCGAACTCATGCTCTCCGACCTCATGATGGCCGAGCTCGACGGTATCGGCCTCCTCGAGCGCACCAAGGAAAAATACCCCGACATGCCCGTCGTCATGGTTACCGCGGTACATGACATTTCGGTTGCTCTTGCTGCCCTGCGCAACGGCGCTTACGACTATCTGCTTAAGCCGTTCGAGCGCGAACAACTTCTGGCTACCGTCCGCCGCGCCATGGAAAACCGGCGCCTCAAGCTCGAGAATCGCGCCTACCAGGTCAATCTCGAAACGCTCGTTGCCGCCCGCACCGAACAACTGCGCCAGGCCATGTCAGACCTCGAGCGCTCCTACGACATCACGCTCGAAGCTCTCGGCGATGCGCTCGACCTGAAAGACGCCGAGACCGAAGGGCACTCCAAGCGCGTAACAGCGTTCACCATCGCCATCGCTCGCGCTATGGGACTCAGCGCCGATCGCATCCGCGTCATCGCTCGCGGCGCGTTCCTGCACGACATCGGCAAGATGGCCATTCCCGACGCCATCCTCCGCAAACCCGGCGCGCTCACGCCCGACGAAATCGGCATCATGAAAGAGCATTGCTGGCACGGCTACCAGATCCTGCGCAAGATTCCCTTCCTCACCGAGGCGGCGGAAATCGTCTATGCCCACCAGGAAAAATGGGACGGCTCCGGCTATCCGCGCTCGCTCAAAGGCGACGAAATACCCCTCGGATCGCGCATATTCTCGCTCGCCGATACCATGGACGCGATCATGTCCGATCGCCCGTACCGCGCCGCGCAGCCCTTCTCCGCCGCGCGCGACGAAATCGTCAAGTGGGCCGGACGCCAGTTCGATCCCAATATCGTGAAGACTTTCGTGGAAATGCCGGAAAGCATCTGGCACGACCTGCGGAAAGAGATCAACTCGCAGATCTACCGCTTCACACCGCAGGCCGCCACGGGCAAGTTCGTCTCCGCCTGATTCATCTGAATATCAGGATATCCGGTTATCTGAATATCGCGCGCTCCGGCGATCGCTTATTCGGACGATCACGCAACGTCTGCAAAGGCTGGCTTGGGGAAGGATTCGGATTGCAAGGTAGCTCGGAGCAAGCTGATCGCTCCATCGCTAGATCAATAAAATATCCAGATAGTCGGATGTTCAGATCGCCCAGTGTCCGGACTGTTCCAGCGACTGTGCCACCTGGTCCAGCGTCGCCTGGATGCGATCCAGTTCGCGCTGTGCCGTCTCGTTCCACTCCGCGAAGTGTTGCGGAGCCTCCGGCAGAAACTCCGCCAGTCGGCGCAATGAGCGCCGTCCACGTTCGGTAAACAGCAGTACTCCCAAGCCGCCGAGGCCCAGAACCGTCATCGGAAAGTACCACTTGCGCATGGCAGCGTCCCCCTTGGTACGCGTATACGAACTGAGCTCGAAGCTACTCATATCCTTTATCACACTTAGATGTCAGGGCAATGTAAAAGTCACTCATCGCATATCAAAAGTACCTGACGGTAACCAATCCTCTCGTCACGCGTCCCATTCCCTTTCCGGAAACGCCTTCGCTCCACTACTTTCTCATCGGCGCCGGGTTTGTTTTCTTCAGGATGCACGGCCGCCGCTCCGGGCATCGAAAACAAAATCCCGTTTCGAGGAGTGGTCATGCACCGTCGCTCAACCTGGCTCGCTATTTCCTTGTTCCTGCTGGCTTCCGTGCCGGTCTTCGCCCAATTCAGTACCCGGCCGGACGACAGCCAGGGCCCGCCGCCAAACTTCATCCCAGATGGCACCCGATTCCTGATCAAGCTGAACGATACGCTCGACACCGGCAAGCTTCAGCCGGGCAAGAAATTCAAGGCCCAGCTCGCCGAAGACCTGGTCGCGCCCAACGGAATGGTGATCCCGGCCGGCAAGAAGGTCAAAGGCCACGTCAGTGACGTGGAGCGCGGGATCCACGGCCGCCTGATGCTGAGCTTCGACGAGATCGAGACTCCGCACGGCTGGCGCCCGCTGATCGCCAGCGTTAGCGACGTTCCCGGCGAACATGGTGTGAAGTCCGACGAAGAAGGCGAGATCGAGCGTCGCGGAATGAATAAGCAGCGCACCATCGAAGAAGCGGCCACCGGCGCCGCCATCGGCGCAACCGCCGGCGCGCTCGGCGGAGGCGGGCGCGGGGCCGCCATCGGCGCAGGTGCAGGAGCTGGAGCCGGCGTCGCCGCCGGTGTGCTGCTGAATAACCTGAAACTGGTCAAGGGACAGCAGCTCGAGCTTCGCCTCGACCGTCCGCTGCAAGTCCCACAAGCGTAGTCGTTCTTCCCATAGAATCGATATGGAGGCCGGTCGCCCCCGACCGGACCGTTCGTTGACGTGGAGGAAGACGATGAAATTTCTCACCTGCCTGCTTGCTCTGACTCTTCTCTTCCCCCTGCTGCTCTCGGCGCAAAACCCTGCTTCTTCCGCCATGCCGAATACCATCTCCGTTGGCGCCGACGGCAAGTTCGAGGCCGATCCCGACACCGCCCTCATTCAGTTCGGCATCTCCGCGCAGGAAGAGACGTCGAAGGCCGCCTACGATCACGCCTCGCGCTCCGCTGATCAGGTCCGCGACCTGCTCCGCAAGAACGCCATCGACCCTAAGTCCGCCGAGATTGGCTATTTTTCGCTCGAGCCCGTTTATGACTACCGCAATCCCAAGCGCAAGCTGGTCGGTTACCGGGTGAATACCAACGTAACGCTCAAGTTACACGACTTCGAGAAGATCGGGCCGATCGTGCAGGGGCTCTCCGACCTCGACGTCACCGATAGCCAGTCGATCTCCTACATTCTCGACAACATGGACACCGCCAAGACCCGTGCCGCGCAGGACGCCGTTCGCCGCGCCCACACCGAAGCCGAAGCCGTTGCCACTGCGGCGCAGCGAACGCTCGGCGAACTGCTGACCGCCTCCGTCGACATCACCGAGCAGCCGCGGCCTATCCCGATGCGCGCCATGGCGATGGCCAAGGCCCAGGTCGCCGCCCCCGAACCCACCGCCGAATTCTCGGCCCAAAGGGTTACCGTCAATGCTCACGTCAACGCCACGTTTGCCTTGAAGTAGCTGTCGGTGTTCACGTAAGCGCCATTCAAACCACAGTTCTCTGAAACCGCCGCCAGCCTCTGAACGTCGTTAAACCCGATATTCAGATATTCAGCTAACCAGATAACCAGATTGTTAGAATTTCTCCATGCAAGTCCTTCGTTTCCTCATGCTCTTAGCGCTCGTCGTCTGGATCGGCGGCATCGTCTTTGTCTTCTTCGTCGTCGCACCCGCCGCGTTTTCCGGACTCCTGCCCACGCATGACCTCGCCGGCAGAATGGTCGGACACTGCCTCAACGCCCTTCATTGGATGGGCATCGTCTCCGGCGTGATCTATCTGCTCGCCTCCCTTCTTTACTCGCGATTCACGAAAGGCTTCGCCCGTCCCTTCGCCGCTCGCAATGTCGTCATCGCGCTGATGATCATCCTCACCGCTATCTCTCTGTTCGCCATCACCCCGAAAATGGACGCGCTCAAATCCGAGATGGGCATCATCGACAACGTCCCTCAGAGCGACTCTCGCCGCATGGAATTCAATCGCCTGCACGGCTGGTCGATGGGCCTGGAGAGCGCAGTCCTCCTGCTGGGCCTCGGCACCGTGTTTCTGACCGGCAAAACACTGTCCTCCTGATCGCCGGACTTTTGTCGAACCGCACTCGCATCCTTTATTCTGTATTTGGGCGATTGCGTCTTCATCCCATTATTGATGCTGTCAACTCAGCGCTTGACTGAATGCTGACTGCTGAAAGCTGATTGCTGAAAATGAAATCTGGAATCATCGGCCTGCCCCAGGTGGGCAAAACTTCGCTGTTCAAAATCCTCACCAAGGTTGACGTCGCCACCGGACACGGCGGTTCGCGCGAGGCCCATCTCGGCGTCGCCACCGTTCCCGACGAGCGCCTCGACAAACTCGCCGAGCTTTACAGCCCGAAGAAGACCACCCACGCGACCGTGCAATACGTCGACGTCGCCGCCATCGGACAGGAGGCGCTCAAGGAAGCCAACTTCCTCAACAACCTGCGCCAGGTCGATTCCCTCACCCACGTCGTTCGCGCCTTCGACGAGCCCTCCATCCCGCACGCCAAAGGCGACATCAATCCCCTCCGCGACATTAAAGACGTCGAGTTCGACCTGATGGTCAGCGACCTCGGCCAGATCGAAAAACGCCTCGAGCGTCTGGAAAAAGATCTGAAAAAGATGAAGTCGCCCGACCTCGTCAAGGAAGACGAAATCCTTAAGCAATGCAAAGCCTGGCTGGAGCAGGAGAAGCCACTGCGCGAACTCGAGATGTCGCCCGAGGACAAGAAGCGCCTGAAGGGCTTCATGTTCCTCAGCGAAAAGCCGATCCTCTACGTGCTCAACATCAGCGAGAGCACCCACCTTGGCAAAGACCTCGACGAAGCTGTCGAAAAATTCGGGATCAAGGAAGCCGCCTCACGCCCCAACACCGGCGCCACCGCGATCTGCGGAAAAGTCGAAGCCGAACTGGCTGAAATGTCCGACGAAGACGCCGCCGAATTCCTGGGCAGCTACGGCCTGCACGAGAGCGGACTCTCACGCCTCATCAAGAAAACCTACGAACTTCTCGGCCTGATCTCATTTCTTACTGCCGGCGAGGACGAATGCCGTGCCTGGACCATCACCCGCGGCATGCGCGCCGTCGAAGCCGCAGGCGCCATTCACACCGACCTCGAAAAGCACTTCATCCGCGCCGAAACCATCCACTGGGACCAGCTTCTTGAAGCCGGTTCCGAAGCCGCCGCCCGCCAGAAAGGCACGCTCCGCCTCGAAGGCAAAGACTACATCGTGAAAGATGGCGACGTGATGCACATCCGACACAGCGGATAACAAGTCAGGAAGATTATGGACGCCGGTCGCCCTCGACCGGCGCATTCCTCGATGGGGTAGTTGCTTCTACGGCCCCAGCAGCGGCACTTCTCCCGCCTGCACCAGCTTCGCCCGCATCGCCATATGTTTTTCGCGGAAGTGTCTCGCGGCCCGCTGGCTCCATGCCCGAATGAAGTAATAGTTCAGCGCTCCGCCGATCACCGAACTGAGCAGCGGAATCACCCTCCCCGCCCACTTCTCCACCACTTCTCCGCTGGCTTGCGTCGCGATCCGCTGAATTACCCGCGGCACGAACTGCCTCACCACGCTGCGCTCCACCAGTTCACGGCTGATATCCACGCCCGCCGCGCTCGCCGTCGCGATCCACAGTTCGGCAATTTCGTCGTCGGTGTTGAATTCGAAACCGTAAACCAGGCTTAGCTTCTGGATCATCCTCATGGTGATCGCCGCCAAAATTCCCAGGTCCGGCACCAGCGTCATGATCCCGCCAATGCCCAGCCCCGCGCCTTCGGCGGCCGCGATCTTCATGGCAGCACGAATCGTGTCCGCGGCGATCTGGTCCAATTCCTCCAACGGCACGCTGAACACGCCCTGGTACGTGCGAATCGGCAGCCCATGCGCCGTCCGCAGGTGGGTCAAATAATGTTGCGGATCGACGCGCACCGTCTCGTACGCCCGGGTGAATCCGCTCCTAAGCGCCTGTTCCGCCTTTCGCGCCAGCCACGATTTCTCTTTGGTTTCGGTCATTTCCGCCCGGTTGCTACTCTCAGCATCGCACAGCACGCGCTTTCCGCCTTGTGCTAGCATCAAGTTTCGCATGCCTGCCGGCAAACTACATATCGTACCTCTTGGTGGACTCGGTGAGTTCGGCATGAACTGCATGGCCGTCCGCTGGGGAGACGACATCATCGTCATCGACGCCGGCCTCATGTTCCCCGAGGCCGAACTGCTCGGCGTCGACATCGTCGTCCCCGACATCAGTTACCTGCTCGAAAACCGGCAACACGTGCGCGCCATCATCCTCACCCACGGGCACGAGGACCACATTGGCGCCCTGCCCTCGGTTCTTGCCGAGCTGAACGTTCCCGTTTACGCCACCGAGTTCACCCTCGCCTACGTCGAAAACAAGCTCGAAGAGCACGGCCTGCTCGACGAAGCCAAGCTGAACGAGATCACCCCTGGAACGCGCTTCACCATCGGCCCGTTCACCATCAATCCCATCCAGGTCACGCACAGCCTCGTCGATTGCGTGGCGCTCGCCATCCACACTCCGCTCGGGGTCCTGATTCACACCGGTGATTTCAAGGTCGACCCTACGCCGACCGACAACAAGCTCTTCGATCTCCACTCCTTCGCCGAATACGGCAAGGAAGGCGTGCTGGCGCTCTTTCAGGATTCCACCAACGTCGAACGGCCGGGTTACACGCCCAGCGAACGGGCAGTTCGCCGTAAGTTCGACGAAGTCTTTGCCCGCACCGAGCGTCGCCTGTTCATCTCGTGCTTCTCGTCGTCGATCCATCGCATCAAGCTCGCCCTCGAACTGGCACAGGAATACCGCCGCAAGGTTGCACTGGTCGGCCGGTCGATGTCCGAATCCACCGAGATCGCGCAGGATCTCGACTACATCGACATTCCCGATGGCCTGCTCATCCATCCCGGCGACATCAAGAAGTACGCGCCCGAGCGTGTCTGCGTCATGATCAGCGGGACCCAGGGCGAGCCCATGTCAGCGCTGTCGCGCGCCGCGGTGGAAAACCATAAGCACGCCAAGATCGAGAAGGGTGACACCGTTGTCCTCTCGTCGCGCATCATTCCCGGCAACGAGAAGGCGATCTATCGCATGATCGATCATCTCTTCCGCCGCGAAGCCCATGTGATCTACGACGACGGCTCGAACCCACCCATCCACGTCAGCGGCCACGCCAGCCAGGAAGAACTCAAGCTCATCATCAATCTCGTCAAGCCGCGTTACTTCATCCCGATCCATGGCGAGTATCGCCAGCTCAAGCGCCATGCCGAATTGGCCAAGGGCATGCACGGCGCGGTCGGATCGGTCATGATGATCGAAAGCGGCGACATCCTCGAATTCGACGAACTCGGCGCTCGTAAAGCCGGACGCGTGAACGTAGGCCGCGTCTGCATCGACTCGAATTCCATGGGCGACGTGGTCGAAGAGCTGATCATCCGCGATCGTCGTCACCTCAGCGAAGACGGAATCGTGCTGCCCATCATCGCCATCAACAAGTTGACCGGCCGCGTCGAAGGTCCGCCGGAGATTGTCAGCCGCGGGTTCGCCGCCGGCGAAAATGGCTTTATGGAAGATGCCCGTAACGTTGTCGTTACAACGCTCGACGGCTCCAGCGACGAGGAAAAGGCCGACTATGGGGTCATCAAGGAAAAGATCCGGCAAGACCTGAAGCGTTATATCTCGAAGAATACCGCGCGCCGGCCGCTGATTATGCCGGTCATTTTGGAGATTTAACCGCTCCATCGCGATGGACACCAGCGCGCCGCAACCAACTCGCCGTTCGCACCGATCACTCATCATTCTTCTGTTTCTTCTGCCGTGCGCCATCGCCGCCAGCGCGCCCACCCTCAACACCCGCCTTCGCGCCGCTTCCCTGCTCATGCGCATCGAGAACGCCAACGATCAGGGCAGCCTCGCGCGTTACGACACCTACCAGGTTGCGGAAACCGACACTACATTTACAGCACCGACGGGTACCATTCCCGCGCGACTCTACACGCCGCTTGGGCTCGAGCATCCGCCTCACCTGATGATCGTCCACGGCGTGCATCATCTCGGCATTCACGATCCTCGTATCATCGCCTTCGCGCGAGCGCTTTCCGCCGGCGGCGTACAGGTCTTTACGCCCGAGATGCATGACCTTACCGATTACAAGGTCACGCCTGCGACCATCGACATGATTGGCGTCGCCGCGCGTCAGTTCAGCCACGATTCAGGAACGCCCGTCGGCATACTCGGAATCAGCTTTAGTGGCAGTCTTTCGTTGATCGCCGCCGCCGATCCCCGCAACGCGCCCAGCATTGCTTTTGTCGTTTCGCTCGGCTCGCACGACAACATGGCCCGGGTCGCCCGATTCTTCCTCACTGGCGAAACGCCGCGTCCAGACGGCGCTTCCGGCTACGTCAAACCGCACGAATATGGCGCGCTGGTGCTGCTCTATTCGCATCCCGAGGAATTCTTCCCCGTGGCAGATCTGCCGCGTGTTCGCGAGAGCCTGAGATACTTGCTGTGGGAAGATGTGGCCTCCTCGAAGGCCATAGCCAAAACGCTGTCACCGCCATCGCGCGCGATCATGGAAAAACTCTACGCGCACGATCGCGATTCGCTGAAGCCGGCCCTGTTGAAAGCGATCGACCGTCACGCCGCGGAAATGGAGGCCGTCTCCGCCGATCATCGACTCGATTCCCTTCACGTGCCGGTGCTCTTGCTTCACGGTGCGGCCGACGATGTAATTCCCAACTCCGAGTTGCTGTGGCTTGAGAAAGACGTTCCCGCATCCTGTTTGCGCGGCGCTCTCATCACGCCGTTGTTATCGCACCTTGATGTTGCCGGCGACCCGACCGCAGGCGACAAGTTACAGTTGATCCAGTTCATGAGCACCGTACTCGACCTGGCCGGCGAAACTCGCGGCGCGGGAACAACATAATATGGTTACCCTCGAACACATCCATCTCGCGCGACAACGCCTGCAAGGCATCGCGGTCCGCACGCCCATCCTGAGATACCCGCAGCCGATCGACGGCCGCACGCTGCTGCTCAAGCCCGAAAACCTGCAGCCAATCGGCTCTTTCAAATTGCGCGGAGCCTATAACAAGATCGCGTCTCTTACCGACGCCGAGCGCCGTCGCGGCGTAATCGCCTATTCCAGCGGAAATCACGCTCAAGGTGTGGCCTACGCGGCGCGCGCGATGGGCGTAAAAGCCACCATCGTGATGCCCAATAACGCCCCGAAGATTAAGCGCGACGGCACCGAAGCATTGGGCGCTGAGATCGTAACCGTCGGCCCATCGAGTTCCGAGCGTAAGGCCCGCGCCGAGCAACTCTCTCGCGAGCGTGGACTTTCCATCGTGCCGCCCTACAACGACGAGAACATCATCGCCGGCGCTGCCAGCGTCGGCATGGAAATCCTCGAGGACTTCCCCGACGTTGAACTGATCCTCGTCCCGGTCGGCGGTGGCGGATTGATCAGCGGGGTTTCGGCTGCCGTCAAACTTACTCGACCCGACGTGCAGGTGATCGGCGTTGAGCCCGAGCTAGCCAACGACGCGCAGCAGAGCATGCGTTCCGGATGCATCCTCGAACTTTCGGCGCAGGAAGTCTCCCGGACCCTTGCCGACGGACTCCGCACGCAGAGCGTCGGCGAAATCAACTTCGAGCACATTCGCCGCTATGTTAACGCCATCGTTACAGTCGGCGAATCCGAGATCACCGAGGCCATGCGACGGCTGGCCATAACGGCCAAGCTCACCGTCGAGCCCAGCGGCGCTGTTACCACCGCGGCGTTCATGTTCCACGCTCTTGAGATTCCCCGCGCCGCTCACACCGTCGCCGTCATCAGCGGAGGCAGCGTGGAACCGGAACTTCTCGCACAGGTTCTGGTTCAACCAAACAGCTATCATTAATATGTAGTCTGCTGCTTGCCATTAGCGGACCGCACGTCCGCGCCCCACGGAGGCCTTTGTCCATGAAATGCCGCTCCAGTCTTATGATTTGCGCTCTGCTCGCCGCAGCTCTAACCGCCGCCGCGCAGGAACCGCCCTCCGACACGCATCACGGCATCATGGTCCGCACCGCGCAGGTGTTCATCTCGCCTGATGCCAACTCCACGAAGATGGCGATGCTCGATCGAGGCCGCGAAGTGGCCGTACTCGACCAGAGCGGCGAGTGGCTGCACGTCCTCGCCAGCGTCACCCAGGAGAAAGACATCACCGGCTGGATTTACGACAAAGGTGTTGTTCGCATCAACACTCCCGACGGCGACAAGATTCTCTTCGGCGAAGCGGCAGCATCGGAACTGGAAGCCAGCAAAGCTCACGGCCGCAAAGGCGCTGCTGACGATGCGCGCCGACTTTACTACCGCGTCTTCGATTACTTTCCCAAGTCGCCCCTCGCCGGCGAAGCTCTCTATCGTGCCGCCGACATCATCTGGCAGCTCGACGCCAACGATGTAAACAGTCGTCCTTCGGCGCGCATGCGCAATCCCGACGACCGCGCCGAAATCAACGAAGAGTACATGAAGATGGTGATTAAGAAATTTTCCGGCACCAAGTGGGCCGACATGGCAGCATTTCATCTCATCGACAACAAGCTCTGCGGTGACTGGATCGGCCAATCGAAGTGTCCCGATAGGGAAGCCAACATCTACGAGAAGTACGCCTTCGATCATCCCGACTCGCCCAATGCCGCCGAAGCCCTGTACGACGCAGCAACGCGTCGCGCGGCCCTGATCGAAATTTACAAGACCGAAAACAACGCCAAGAAGAGCGAGGAATCCCGCGGCCAGGCGAAATCCGACGCCAACGTCGCCATCACCAAGTATCCCGAAACCGACTGGGCGCTGCGCTCGCGAACGCTGGTGTACATGCTTGATCAGGGCATTCCGACTTACGGCAATTCGCTGCAATGATCCTCGGTTTGTGCACCGCGGACACTCTTGTCCGCGGATTTGTCCTCCGTTTCTCTGCCTGATCGTGTTCAGTCCGTTCTTTCCGTCACCACGGACGCCAACTTTTCCAAAGCACGTCGATGCTATATTCAGATAACCAGATTCTCAGATATTCAGATTTTTTGGGGGACGTTTGCACGACTACATTCTGGCCGCCATTCTTGGCGTGGTCGAAGGACTGACCGAATTCCTTCCCGTTAGTTCCACCGCTCATTTGCGTATTTCCGAAGCGTTGCTGGGCATCGACCTTGGAAATGGCTACTGGAAGATGTTTTCCATCGTCATCCAGTTGGGCGCGATTCTCTGCCTGCCGATTTATTTCCGCAAACGCATCGCCGAATTCTTCTCGACTTTTCCGCAAGGCAAACGCGGCGACCGGACAATCCTTACGCATCCTGTATCGCTGACGTTAATCGCCTTCGTCTTCACCGCCGGACCCGCGTTCCTGCTGACCAAGGTGATCGGCAAGCACCTCGAAAGCCTCGTGATCATGGGCTGGGCGCTGATAATCGGCGGAATCGTGATGTGGATCGTCGATGCGCTTTATGCTCGAGGCGTGCTTGCGCCGGAAGGGCGTCGCACCGACGACATGGAACGGATGTCGCTCGGGCAGGCGATCTGGATCGGCATCTGCCAGATCACGTCCGCGGTTTTCCCCGGAACTTCGCGTTCGATGTCCACGATCGCCGCGGGACAAATCGCTGGCATGTCGCGCAGCGCGGCGCTCGAATTTTCGTTCTTCCTCTCGATTCCGACGATGGTGGTTGCAACCTGCTACGAAGCATACAAAACGATGCTGCCGCATCACGGCATTCCAGCGATCGGCGCAGGCCCGGCGAATGCCGGGCAGTGGATCACGCTCGCCATCGGATTCATCGTGTCATTCCTCGTCGCTTACGTTGTAGTCGCGTGGTTCATGAAGTGGGTTCGCCAGCACGGATTCGTTCCGTTCGCCATCTGGCGGCTGATCGTGGGCGCGTTCGTGCTGCTGTGGATGGTGAAGCGCTAAGCCTGCGAGGAAGACTTCGCGGCGAAGTAGTCGTTCGCTTGCCGTCGCAGCAGGAAGTAGCCGATGATCGCCAGAAACGCTGCGTGCACGGCGACTTTCGACCATCCGTTCAGAACGCTGATGGCCACGTGAAAAGCCATCCACGCGAGCGCCAGCCAGCGCGCCCAATTCGCGCCACGAAGCATGAAAACTCCAGCGACGACGGCAACGATTTCCGTTACGGTAATTAACACGACGTCGTTGTCGAACAGGTGATGCGAACCTGCCAGCTTCAAGTGGTAACCGAGACCGAGAACGCCGGTCAGAATGTAGATTGCGCTGATGATGGTTACCGATAGCGGACGTTGTTTGGTGGTCGACATCGCTGGCCCGTCATCTTAGCAGCGATTATCATGAATGGCTGAGGATTCATGGCTTCCTTAATCGATGCAATTGACGTCAAGCGGCGAACGCTGTTCGAGTTCGACAACGCTCCTTATGTCTGCCTCGAAGCCGAGGTCAACACGCCCAGCGCGCGCGGCGCGCAAACGCTGGTGCGGCTGAAGATGCGCAACCTGGTCACGCGCGCGGTTTTCGAGCGGGCGTTCAAGGCCAGCGACAAGTTCAAGGAACCGGATCTGCAGGTTGTTTCGGCGTCGTATCTGTATTCCGATGGCGACGGATCGCACTTCATGGACCAGGAAAGCTTCGAGACGCTGACGCTGCCGGAAGAAATGATCGGCGATGCGCTCGACTTCCTGATCGAGGGCGCGATCATCGAACTCAATCGTTACAACGGCAATCCGATTGGGATCGAACTGCCGAGCCACGTGGAACTGGAAGTCACGTACACCGAACCGGGAGTAAAAGGCGACACCTCGAGCGGAACGGTGACCAAACCGGCGAAGCTGGAAACGGGAATTGAGATTCGCGTTCCGCTGTTCATCAAGCAGGGCGAAAAAGTGCGGGTGTCGACGGAGACGCGAGAGTTTGCGGGAAGAGCGTGAGCGGATCTGGCGATCTCACGATCTCGCAAACTGATCATCTGGAAAACATTTGAAAATTCCCGAAATGGGAATCCTCTCTGAGCCAGGTCGCGTTACGTCCTATCGAGAAACCGCTTTGAGCGGTATACCCCCCACACCATCCACGGTCCAACAAAACAAAGAACTTACGAGGCACTGGTCCGGCTGGTCCTTGAAAACAAAGAACTTATCGGTTCAGTGTTCTTCGTGGGGTACCCCCCCGCCCCTCGATCTTTAGAATCAATACTTTACGTGGTATACGTCGTGTAAGATTCCTGGAATCAACGCGTTACGGACTAGATTCCTGGAATCAGCAACTTACGAATAAAAGCTCAAGTAAGTCCGGTTTAGGACTGAAAGAACTGTTGGCAGAGCTCAGCGCTCCGTTGCCCCTCTAGGGCGTGGCTGATGCGCAGAATTTTCCCTCGTCCTCAGCCGTCAGTTTGACTATGCATTTATGTGTTGGCGAAAGGAAGAGAAATCGGAAAAATCGAGGTAAATTCTGTGGATGAAAATTCCTGAAATGAAACCTGTTGCATGCATTTGGCCATTGGGCGATTGGGGCATTTGGTGATTGGGTGATTGGGCCATTTGGTGATTTGGTGATTGGGCCATTTGGTCATTGGGAGCGGTTGCGCAAGTAACTGCGCGCGGTCATGTTCAGAAACTATTGCTCTCTGTTAATCCGTGGGGATCTGACCGTCTACAACTTTATCTACAATGGATTTCGTAACAGAATTGTTACAGGCGTAAGTGGCTGAGAGTTTTGGTCGGCCCTGGAGGACGATTTTAGAACTTTTCTAGACGAAGCAGCGTGATGTGGGCGCTATTCGATGAACCCCACGTTAGGCCAAAAGCAGGCCGAACGTGGGCCACCGGGCGCGATAGTGCTGAATAGCCTGGTTGCCAGGAACCTCCAATAAGCGAGCCATCATGGATCACTCAGTCTCGCTAAATGATGCCTTAAACGCACTCACCTGCGAGTGTGTAAAGTCGATTTGAATAAGCGCGTAAACGCCAATACTCTTTACTTCCCAAGGAGGTCCACCATGCTTTCGGATACCGTGCCGTTCGGACGATGTTAGAGGCCTGTCGTACGACCAATCATAGATAAAGCGTGAACCTTGTATTTTTGTGGGACGCCCGAGAAGAGCGATCACGTCTTTCTTAGCTAAACCAAGTTTTAGCCCGGCACTTGTAGCAATACTGCTGGACACTAGGTCGGACCGAACACATTGAAGGCGTGCTCGATCCCGCACTGCAGAGACAGAAAACTCCACGGGGTCCGTCCAACTCCCTATATCAAGAACGGTGTCATCCCTGTCATTTGGCGAAGCATAGCACCGGTGGTCAATACCGTGCTCTCCGGATTCCCTTGTGGGTGCCACTCCGAGAACTCGCTGTACGTCACCGTCGGTACTGGTGCCGAGTGTTATTCCAACGATCTCGAATTGATGCGAATCGGCCTTCCTTTTTGGCGACCCGGAAGCGAACACTGTAGTGGCCCAAACTGTTCCAAGAAGCATTACGGCATTAAGGAATAACTTCAAGTGCGCCTCCGTGGCATGGGACTAGTTTCTGTCGGCTATCTGGGTCCAAAATGATGCACCCCTCTGAGGAATAGGCTGGATGTCCGGCTGGTGGCCCGGGTTCCCTCAAACTTAAAGTTACGTGCCCCGGGTTCGCCCCTCTCTTTTGGCGGCTAACCCGGGATTCCACTGATCCGCGAATCCGTCAGGATCTCGGTTCTACTCCAGGCGGCGGCAAGAATATTCTCCGAGGCCCACCGATCGCGCGGGTTTCGCGGTCCCTCGCCGTCCACTCCGACTCAATCTCCACCACTCCCGCTTCGCGCAGAGCGTAGTGACGGAAGCTGCTCCATCTCCAATTCTCCGCCGCCTTCACCAATCCGCGCTTCACCGGATTCGGGTGAATGTAGTCTAACTTCACCGCGAACTCTTCCGCATTGCGCACATTCCGGTCATACCCGCTCGCCTGCCAGAAGGGCCCCGGCTCAATCGCCGTTAACGCGTGAAGCCGCTTCGTGAACGTCAACTTCGAATAGTGCATCGCACCGGCCAGCGTCTCGGACTTGGGTTCGCTCACCAGAAGATGCGCGTGCTCGGGCATCACCACGTATCCCTATATGTAGACGCCGAACTGAACACGCATTTTCTCCAGACAGGCGAGGAACAGATCGTACGTGAAAGCAGAGTGGAAACGCGGCTCGCGATGATAACAACTGAAGGTTAGAAAATGTGACTGGCCAGAGAGGAATGACCACTCCAGCCAAAGGAAGGCTTGAATGGGGCACCAAGCTGTCGCGGCGAGGGCATCCCTGTCCTTGGGAGTTAACCCCTGGTCTACTTTCCACTTCCCCTTGGCGTGGGAAATGGCATAATCGTTTCTGCTCTGGCGTCTCCGTGGCCGCTATCGCGGGGAGCATTCCTCTGAGGTTCCTGGTAGCGCTCGGCCAATGTGGCCGGGTTGGAAGAGGTGTTCCCTTGCGTTCGGACGGCACGCCTTCATGAAGTTCGTCTCTGCGGTGTTTACCCCGACCAAGAACCGTCGGCTCAACGAGCTGATCGGGTTCCTGTTCTTCGTCTCGGCGCTGCTGTTTTTCCTCGCGCTCGCTTCGTACTCGCCTGCGGACCCGTCGCTGAACACGGCGTCGGCGCGTCCGGCATGGAAACCCACGAATAACTGGATTGGCATTGTTGGCGCGTACTTCGCCGACTTCGCGCTGCAGATGTTCGGCATTGCGGTGTTCATCCTGCCGGTGTTCCTGGTGGTGCTGGGGATCCGCTGGTGGCGCTCGAGGGCGGTGGACTCGTGGGTAGCGAAGCTGATTGGCTCGTCGGCGTTGTTCGTGTTTTTCTCCGGACTGCTGGGGCTGTTCTCGTGGCACTGGCGCTGGCTGCATGCGGTGCCGATCGAAGGGCTGCTGGGGCGGATTGTCGCGGACGTGATGACCCACTTTCTGAATGTCACGGGCGCCTACATTGTTTCGCTGGCGATTATCGCGGTGGCGCTGTACCTGTGCACGGCATTCTCCTTCGGCGAAGTTCGTACGTGGTTGACGACGCGGTTCGCGTTTCTCCATGCACTGCGGCAGCGTTACCAGGATTGGCAGGCGGCGCGCGCCAAGGCACGGGCGGCGAAGGAGCTGGAAAAACGGAGAGCGGCGAAGCCGACGATCGCCACCAAACTGGTGCCGGCAAGATCACAGGCAGGAATGGCTGTGCAAAATGGATTTGCTCCGCAGGCTGGAATGCCGGTGACGCAGACACAGCCAGGAATGGCTATGCCACATCAGCAGGCGGGTTCTCAGCCAGGAATGGCTGTGCTACCGAAGTCGGGGATCGAGCGGTCGATGGAGGAGCTGGATTTTGGTCCGGCGACGGATCGCTCATCGGCGGCGAAGCACGAAGAGGAGCTTGAGCCGACGGTCACGAATCGTGCGGACACGGGCACGAAGGCGAAGACGACGATGCCGAAGATGGCCGGCAATTACAAGCTGCCGTCGACGGCGCTGCTGAATCGTCCGGATGGACAGTTTGCCATCGATGAAGAAGAGCTGAAGAACCTGGCGCGGATCCTGACGGAGAAGTGCGCGGAATTCGACGTCCACGGGCAGATTACGCAGATCAATCCGGGACCGGTGGTGACGACGTTCGAGATGAAACCGGAGGCGGGCATCAAGTACAGCCGCATCACCGGGCTGTCAGACGATCTGTGCCTGGCGCTGCGAGCGGAATCGATCTTGATCGAGCGCATGTCGGGGAAATCGACGGTAGGGATCCAGGTTCCAAACCGCGAACGCGAGACGATCTGGCTGCGCGAACTGGTGGAGTCGCAGGAGTTCACGAGCGGCAAGTCGAAGCTGACGCTCGCGGTGGGGAAAGACATCAATGGACGGATTAACGTTGCCGATATGGCGACGATGCCGCACCTGCTGATCGCGGGATCGACGGGGTCGGGCAAATCGGTGGCGATCAACGCGTTCATCATGTCGATTCTGTACAAGTCGACGCCGGACCAGGTGAGACTGATCCTGGTGGATCCGAAGCGCGTGGAACTTGGCATGTATGACGGGATTCCGCACCTGTACACGCCGATCATCACGGAGCCGAAGCTGGCGGCGAACGCGCTGAGGAATGCGGTACGCGAGATGGAGCGGCGCCTGAAGCTGCTGGCCGCGCGGGGCGTGCGCAACATCGACCAGTACAACAAGCTGTTCGATCAGCAGACGCCGAGCCTGTTCGATGATGGGACCGCGCAGGAAGGTCCGATTCCGTACATCGTGATCATCATCGACGAATTGGCCGACCTGATGATGCTGGACCAGTCGAACGTGGAAGAGTCGATCACGCGATTGGCGCAGATGGCGCGTGCGGTCGGGATTCACCTGATATTGGCGACGCAGCGTCCGTCGGTGGACGTGATCACGGGATTGATCAAGGCGAACTTTCCGGCGAGGATTTCGTTCCGCGTGGCGACGAAAGTGGATTCGCGCACGATTCTCGATGGCAATGGCGCAGAGGCGCTGCTGGGTCGAGGCGACATGTTGTATCTGCCGAGTGGATCGTCGAGGGTGCTGCGGCTGCATGCGCCATTCGTGACGGAAAAAGAAATCCACGGCGTGGTGGAGTTCTGGAAGTCGCAGGGCACGGCGCAGTATCAGCAGGCGTTCCTGGAGGCTCCGAAGGACGAGAGTGGCAAGGCAGAAGGTGGAGCGGGTGGCGACTCGGGCGACGGCGAGCACGACGAACTGTTCGAGGACGCGGTCCGGCTGGTGCTGGAATTTGGCAAGGCTTCGACATCGCTGTTACAGCGGCGGTTGCGGATCGGTTATGGACGCGCGGCGCACCTGATCGATCTGATGGAGCGCGACGGCATTGTGGGGGCGGCAGATGGTCCGAAGCCGCGCGAAGTGCTGAAGCGTCCGGACTGGATCACGGAAGTGGAGCAGTCGCTGCGGTAACTAATCCGTTACAAATATGGAAACAGAATGGCCGGGAATTTTGAGCTCCCGGCCATTCGCTTGTGCGTCGTCGCTTTTGCGCGTCGCTAGAAGCGGAAAACGAGTCCGGTGGAGAGGCGAATATTGTTCTGTCCCTCGCTGTTGAAGGCAGTGCGGAAGTAGTCGGCTTGGAATAAGCGCACGGCGAGGTGACGGGTGACGCCCGCATCCACACCACCGCCGAAAGCCATAGCGAAAGCGCTGACGTTGCCGGCGCCCAAGTCTTCCAACGAAGCGGTCGCCTGGGACTCGCCAAACAGCACGTGGGCGAAAGGCTTAATGCGGTCGAACTTGTAGGAAATCGTCGGTCCGAAAAGGTAGTTGGTCATGTGGGTATTAAAGCCGTCGATGGTCTGATAGCCGCCGCTGAAGTCGGCAGTGACACCGAGCCAGCTCCGGAAATTGCCGGTCACCGAGGCGTTCCATCCATTCAGGTTGGTGGCGCCGAAACCGTCGCCGGGGCTGACGCGCGTGTACTGATAGCCGCCGAAGATTTCGGCCTTATAACCCTCCTGGGCCAGCGCGGGCAGCGAGAACAGCACGGCTAACGCCAACGATACAACTATGTTACGCATGATATCTCCTCAAAATGAAACAGGATCGCTGTGATTTAGACGGAATCTAACGCGTCATTCTTACATGAAATCGGTTACCTCGGACCCTTACCTTTCGTGTTCCGCCTTCCGACTGCGAAGCGATTTGGCCCCACTTGCCGGGACGGATACAATTCCTGCGGGCCAGTATTCCCCGCACCCTATGGACGCACTCTTCTTCGGTTCCATCGCGCTCGCGATTCTGTTCGGTCCGTGGATTGCGGTCGCGATTTTACGCAGTCGACAACGCGATCAGTCCCAGCAAATGGAGCAACGATTCGGCGATGTGGTGCAGCGGCTTCATCGCGTTGAGTCTGCGCTACGCAAGCTGGAGCAGACGCTATCGCCCCAAGTCACTCGAAGTGTGTCCGCGGAATCGCCACTGACTTCGCCCCAGGCTGTTGTTGAGTCCTATCCGGTCAAACCCGAACCGGAATCCAGAGTTGCTGAGGAAATCGAGCCGCCAGAGCCAATTCCCGCGGTGGAACCGGAGGTTCCGGCGTCGGCCGAACCACTGCGGCCGCTGATTCCGCCCTTGCCAGAGATTCCTCCGCGGCCAAGTGTTCCCGTCCCCGAGCCGATCGTTGCGCGGTCGGAAGGGCCGACGACCGCCGACCGCATTCGTACCAGCGGCGGAATCGAAGAAAAGCTTGGTCAGAACTGGTTGAACAAAGCCGGGATCATCTTACTCGTCGTGGGACTCGCGTTCCTGATTGAGACCACGCTGAAGACGATGGGACCCGCGGGCAAGATCCTGGTCGGCTTCGCTGTATCACTTGTTTTGCTGGGCGCAGGGGTTTGGTTCGAACGAAACGAGCGCTATCGCATCCTTGCGCGGGCCGGCATCAGTGGCGGATGGGGACTGCTTTTCTTCACGACCTACGCCATGTACCACGTTCCGGCGGCGCAGGTGTTGTCGTCGCAGCTGCTCGACCTGGTGCTGATGCTGATTGTTGCGCTGGCGATGGTGACGCACACGTTGCGTTACAACTCGCAGGTGGTTACGGGACTGGCGTTCCTGCTCGCGTATCTCACAATTTTCGTCAGCCGGGTCAGCGTATATTCGCTGACGGCCGGTGTGGTGCTGGCGCTCGGCATCGCGATCATCGCGGTGCGACGGAACTGGTTTGAGCTTGAGGTTTTCGGCATCCTGGCGACCTACCTGAATCATTTCTTCTGGCTGCGAACCATCATCGAACCGATGGGAGATCAGCGTCACCAGTTTCCTGAATTCTTTCCAAGCGCGGTGATCCTGGTTGCCTACTGGCTGATTTACCGTGCTTCGTACATCGCGCGCAATATCGAAACGCGGGAGCAGGAAGGCGTGTCCACGCTGTCGGCTCTGCTCAACAGCGCCTCGTTGCTGACCTTGCTGAAGTATCAATCTCTACATCCGGAATGGGCGTTCTGGGTGTTGCTGGCGCTGGGCGCCGCGGAATTGCTGCTGGGACAGTTGCCGATCACGCGGAGGCGGCGGGTTGCATTCGTGGTTCTGTCGACGATCGGCGCGGTGCTGATTGTGGCGGCGATCCCCTTCCGTTATTCCGGCGCGAACGTTTCAGTTTTGTGGTTGATGGAGGCCGAGGCGCTGTTCCTCGCCGGCTTGTTCAGTGAGGAAATTGTATTCACGCGACTCGGTTTGATCGCCGGACTCGCCACCGCCGGTCAGATGATCGGCGACGACACATTTCATTTACTCGCGGATCGGCTGAGCGGGCTTCGCAGTGGGCCCGATTATGGCCTGGGATTGCTGGTGCTGTGCCTTGGCGCGGTAGTGCTGTATGCCAATGCACACTGGCTGTCACGACGGTGGAATGCGCTGAAAGAACGCGATCTCGACCGCAACCTTCTGGTGATCACCTCTTACGCTGCGGCGGCGCTTGCGGTCGCCGGCTTGTGGATGGCCTTCCCGAATGATTGGACCGCGGTCGCCTGGAGTGCACTGGCATTGGCGCTCGCCGTTGTCGCCCGACATTTCCAGTGGGACGATTTCGCGATCCAGGCAAACATCATCAGCGCAGCGTCGCTGGTTCGCGTGCTGGTTGTGAACCTTAGCTCGGACGAGCACTTCCATGGCGTGAGTCTGCGGCTGATTACGGTCGGAATCGTTGCGTCGCTCTATTACCTGACGTCGCACTGGACGGCACTCACGTTCGGCGAGACAAGTTTCAAGCCTTCCGCCGTTTATACATGGACGGCGTCGGTGCTGGTCGCCAGCCTGATCTGGTATGAAGCACAGCCGGTTTACATCGCGATGCTGTGGTGCATTTTCGGCGTGGTGTTATTCCAGATCGGGCTGCGCGATCGATCTCAGCATTTGCGCGGACAAGCTTACGTCGCAATGGTCGCCAGCTTCCTGCGCATGATGTCATTCAATCTGCTCGATGCGCCGCATCCCGGAGATTACAGCGCGCGCGTGTACACGGTGATTCCGATTGCAATCGCGGCTTTCTACATTTTCGCGAATCGGAGTTCCATCGAAACAAGAGAAAGACATCTGATGACCGCGCACGCGTGGCTCGGCACGATTACAGTCGCGGCGCTCACGTGGTACGAACTGCAGCCGGATTGGACCGTGACCGCATGGGCGTGTCTCACACTAATGACACTTTTGATCGCATCGCTGTTGAAGATCGGAACGTTCACGCAACAAGGCATCGTGTTCTCATTGGTCGTGCTGCTGCGCGCGATCGTCGTGAACTTCAACAACTTCGTGGCGGGATGGTCGAATCGCAGCCTTGCGGTGGCAGCGGCGGCGGCGATATTGTTCGCGTCTCTTTATTTCTGTTTTCGTATTCGAAGTGAAGATGGCGGTCACGACGACTGGCGAGGATTGTTCGATTTCCCGGAGCAGACGCTGTTTTTCGTGCCACTGCTGATGACGACGGTCCTGCTGGGACTGGAGATGCGTCATGGGCTAATCACGGTTTCGTGGGGGATCGAGGGAGTTCTGGTGTTCCTGTTCGCGCTGATGGTAAACGAGCGCAGCTACCGGCTGAGCGGGCTGGCGCTGCTGCTTTTGTGTGTGGGAAAAGTAGTGGTGATCGACGTCTGGAGACTCTATGGGCTTGATCGTTACATCACTTTTATCATCATGGGTTGCGCGCTGCTGCTGGTGAGCTTCCTGTACACGCGGCACAAAGAAACGATTCGGCAGTATCTGTAGAGACAGTAACCAGTTTCCAGTTCCCAGGCCCCGGGTCGACGCGCGTGCCTCATGATCCGAAATCCTTATTCCGGAGTGCGCACCATGAAATTTCATACTGAATACCTGACCTTCAACACCAGGCAGCATCGTGAGTACATCCACATTACGCCGCAGGTGGAGGCGGCGGTGCGCAAAAGCGGTGTGCGCGAAGGCATGGTGCTGGTGTCGGCGATGCACATCACGGCCGGCGTTTACGTGAACGACAACGAGTCGGGATTGATCGAAGACATCGACCAGTGGCTGGAGAAACTTGCGCCCTTTCGAGAAGATTACCAACATCATCAGACGGGCGAGACCAATGGCGATTCCCATTTGAAGTCGATGCTGGTGCATCACGAAGTAATTGTGCCGATCACGAATGGCAAGCTCGACCTGGGCCCGTGGCAGCGGGTCTTCTACGCGGAGTTCGACGGGCAGCGATCGAAGCGGCTGATCATCAAGGTGATGGGGGAGTAAAGAAAAGTGGGTAGTTGGTGATGAGTGGAAAAAGCAACGGGCGCCGGATTTCTCCGACGCCCGATTTGCTTCGGCCAGTTGAAACTAGAACAACAACTTCAGAGCCAGCTGGACCTGGCGAGGATCGCGCGCCGACGTGATCTTGCCATAGAGACTGCTGGTAAGAGACGTCGAAGCGGGATTGTTGAAGTTGGTGTGGTTGAGAACGTTGAAGCCCTCGGCACGGAACTGCATGTTGAACCGCTCGCTCAGCTTGATGTTCTTGAAGAGCGAAGCGTCCCAACGAGCGTACCCCGGTCCAACGATGCTGCCGCGCTCTGCGTCGCCTGGCCGGATCTGGCCGGCAGGAACCGCAGCGAACGCGGAAGTGTTGAACCACTGCGCGATGGTATGCGGAGCGTTGGCGTTCGGATCGCCGATCTGGTCCGGGCGGCCGCCTTCGAAGGTGTTCGGATCGCGGACACCCAAGCCTGCGGGATCGCGCGATAACGATGGCGTTAGGTGCGAACCGCTGTTGAGGTAAACGATGCCGGAGAGTTCCCATCCGCCGAGCACATGGCCGGTAACGCCTTCCTGGTTCTTGAAGAACGGCAGGTCGTACACGTAACTGGCGGTGAAGACGTGGCGGCGCCTCCGATATGGAAATTGGAATTTCTTTGACGCCGTTAAAGTAGTTTATATCGCGGAACGATACTGTTGTCGTGCGAAGCTGTCCCACAAAGAGAGCTTTTCGTCCCCGATTGGAGATGCCATTAACACCGATGGCTATCTTTGCTTGCGTGGTTCGGCGGTCAGCCGGTTGACGATGCGATAGCGATCGCCGCGATAGGTGGAATTCACGTATTCCACGGGCTTGCCGTCGCGCAGGTAAGAGGTCCTGACGAACTTGAACACCGGGCTATGTTTGGCAATCTGTAAAAGCCGTGATTCTTCCGGCGTCGCCAACGCGGCTTCGACTACTTCTTCGGTGAACGCGATGCTGATCTGGTAACGCTGCTCGAGGGTTTTGTAGAGCGAGTGCACCGGATCGAATGTCTGGACCAGATCCGGACACAACTGGGCTGGGATTCGACTGCATTCGATGGCCATCGGCACACCATCGGCAAGCCGCAGTCGCCGCAGGCTGATGACTTTGTCCCGGCTCTTAAGCTTAAGCGCCTCAGCGACGTTGACGTCAACCAAAACCGTCTCGAATGCAAGGACTCTCGAACTCGGACGCCAGCCACTGTCGCGCATTTCTTCCGTGAATGACAGCACATTCCGGAAGTTCTTCTCCATCTTGGTTTGGGAAACGAACGTTCCCTTGCCGCGCTGGCTGTATAGCACTCCCTGGTTGCATAGCGATTTCAGCGCCTGCCGCACAGTCATGCGGCTGACGCCCATTTGCGCGGAAATCTCCTGTTCCGACAGAATCGCCTGGCCAGGCTTGAAGACGCCGGCGTGGATCTGCTGCAGCAGGAATTGCTGAATCTGGTAATAGAGGGGGAGAACACTCTGGCGATCGAGCACTCGTTCTCTTCCTGTCTTTTTTATTTGCAAATATGTCTAGACAACTAGATGTATTTACATCTAGGCTGTACCGGGGTCAAGCGAGATTTCAATCTCGTCTTCCGCGCCGAAGTCCAGACCCGCGTTTTCGACACCGTGATCCGTGATCGAAGTGCCTGGAACAAGAGAGCCTGAAGCGGGAATTGGCCAGTGAATTTTACTCGTCGTCTGGAGTCTAAGTCGAACGCTCACGCGTGCAGAGTGGATCGAAAGTCTGCGCAGACTTCTTGTAGGCGCTGGTTCGGCGATGACGAAACGATGGTATCGAGCGCCGTTCCCCGAAGGCCTTCCAATTCCCATAATTCTTCGGCCACTTGTTTTCGCTTTTTGGAATTTCTTTTTCTTAACTCTGTCGTTTGGGCCATCAGCCGTTGATTTTGAAGTGGTACCCAAGTTGCTGACTCTTTAAGTACTCAATTTCAATTTGCAGTTCCTGGTTGCATCGTTCGATGTCCGACTTTGAACTCTCCGCGATCGGTTGCCTGGCCATATTTTATTGTCGGAGCCTGTACGCACCTTTTCGGACAAACGATTCAGCTTCCCCTCTGTTCACCGTTTCCGGTTCCCACCGCCCTGTAACTCACTCGTTCGAATTGTCAGTCCATTCAATCGAAACACAGAAGAAAGACACACAGCTGGTTTTGAGGAGGCAAAAAATGAGAAGTACGCGAAGTACGGTTTTGCTGTTGGGGCTCCTGTTCGTGTTCGCGATCTCCGCTGTGGGCCAGGTTACAACCGGCGCCATCTCGGGAACAGTGAGGGATTCCAGCGGCGCTGTGGTTGCCAATGCGACCGTTAACCTGACCAACACCGACACCAAGGTACTGGTTCGTACGGTAAAGACGCTGTCTGGCGGAGAGTTTTCCGCTCCGCTGCTGCCGATCGGAAACTACTCCGTGTCCGTAGAAGCGGGCGGATTCCAGAAGTACGTTCAGAATGGAATCGTGCTCAACGCCAGCGACAAACTGACCTTGAGCGTCACGCTCGCGGTCGGTTCGGCCGTCCAGGAAGTCGAAGTGCAAGCCAACGCATTGCAGGTGGAGACCCAGTCCACGCAAGCGGCTGGATTGATCACCGGGACGCAGGTCCGCGAACTCGCACTCAGCGCCCGTAACTGGGAACAGCTTGTCACGCTAGTCCCGGGAGTCTCTGACGCCGGCCAGTCCGACAAACTTTACGTCGGCGCCTTCGCTCCGCAGGGCACCAACCTTGTGACCTTCTCATTCGACGGCGGACGCCGCGAAGAAAACAATTATATGGTCGACGGCGCGGACAATATCGACCGCGGCTCAAACCTCACCCTGCTTTCGTTTCCGAGCGTCGATGCCATCGCCGAATTCCGCGTCATTCGCGGACAATACGATCCTGAGTACGGTCGTGCGGCATCCGGCCAAGTCAACGTCATCACCAAGTCGGGAACTTCGAACCTGCACGGCAATCTGTACGAATTCCTGCAGAACGATGCCTTCAATGCGCGTCCATTTGCCAGCAAATATCCGGTCGTGACGCCGCACATTCCCTATCTGCGGTACAACGACTTCGGCGGCACCATCGGAGGCCCGGTTTATATTCCGAAGCTGTATGAGCAGAGGGACAAGACGTTCTTCTTCTTCTCCGAAGAAGTCCGCCGCAACCTGACCTATGTGAACGGTTCTGCTGACGTACCGTCTGCGCAGATGATCACCGGACAGTTCGCGCACCCGGTGTGCATCGCGTTTGCGGCCAACAACACCTGCACTGGGACGGGAACTTCGATCGCCACGATCGATCCGATAGCTCAGGCTTACATCAAAGATGTCTTTTCCAAGTACCCGACGCCAAATGCGACCGCGGGCGGCGATCCGTTCGGGTTCACCTCGACTCTGAAGAGCATTTACAACTTCCATGAAGAGATGATCAAGATCGATCACGTCTTCAGCCAGAAGTTCACGCTGGCCGGAAAGATCCTTCGCGACACAATTCCGACGCAAGAAGCGTCAGGCTTGTTCTCGTCGGGCCCACCGATCCAAGGCATCGGCACCACCTCCACCAATTCACCGGGATATAACTACACGCTGCACGGCACGTTGACGCTTAGCCCGACGTTGCTGGTCGAAATGGGCTACGCGTATTCTTATGGAGCCATTGTCAGCGACCCGATCGGCGTGATGGCCGCGAAGAATTCCCCCAATGTCGAGGCGGCGGTAATTCTTCCCTACGCCTCAACACTCGACCGCATTCCCAGTATCTCGTTGACGGGCGGCAGCGGACCTGGCAGCTACGGTCCATATCGCGACTACAATCGCAACCACACCGTCTTTGGCAACCTCACCAAGGTATGGGGCACTCACACCTTCAAGTTCGGCGCCACCTACTATCACTACAACAAGCAGGAGAATTCGGGATCCACGAATGCCGGAACGTACGCATTCAACAACAACGGCCTTCCCAGCGGGACTGGAACCGTCAGCTTTGAGCAGGCCTGGGCAAACTTCCTCCAGGGTCGTATTGGAACCTTCACCCAGGCATCGCTCGATCTCGACGCCGATATCAAGGACAACCAGTTCGAGTATTACGCGCAAGACACCTGGCGTGTGAAGCCGAATTTAACCTTGTCGTACGGCCTGCGTCATTCCTTCTTCCGTCAACCGACGGACGCGGACGGACACCTGGGCCAGTTCGACCCGGCGTTTTACGACCCAACCAAGGCGCCCTGTGTGACCAGCAGTGGCGCGCTCGACCTCAGCCTGAACGCAAGCGGTCAAGTAGTGAGCGCATGTAATCCCAACTACAATCCGCTGAACGGATACATCTTTGCCAGCCCTCCAACCGGTGGGGCGAAGTCGCCGTACGGCAGCAAGGTGGGCAAGGAATACAACCTCGGCATCGCACCTCGTATTGGCGTCGCCTGGGATCCGTGGAGCGACGGCAAGACGTCGGTCCGCGCCGGACTTGGCATGTTCTACGACAATGGCCAGGAATTCGGTAACGCCGAAAACGACATTTTCCTCGGCAGCGGCTTCCTCACCAATCTCAGCGTGACGAATTCCACCTTCTCCAGCCCTACTGGCGGAACCCGCAGTTTCTCCACGGCAGCTGCGCAGGTCCAGAGCCGCGTACCGATCGACTACAAATATCCCTACTCCACCCAATGGAGCCTTGATATTCAGCGTCAGGTCGGCGGCGGATGGCTGGCCGATCTCGGCTATTACGGGAACAGCGGCATTCACCTGCCGGGCTTTGTCGATAACAACCAGCCGGCGGAAAATTCGTACCTGAATTGCAATGCGACAACGCCTTGCATGAGTGGACCTAACGCTATCAGCTTCACGCATAACGTGACCGTGAATGGCGTAACCTCCGCGCAGACCGTTGTCGACACCTCTAACACGAGCAAGCTGAACGCCCTGCGTCCCTACATCGGATACGCCGGCGGTAACTTCTTCGAGGAGATTTACACCTCGAACTACAACTCGCTGCAGGCGCAGTTGCAGAAGCAGTTCCACGGCGGATCGCTGATCAACATCTCCTACACCTGGTCGCACGGCTTGACCACCTACCAGGCCGACCGTACCACCGGCAGCATCATGCCGGCACAGGGCGACATTCGCGACAACTACGGCCCGACCGTGGGTGACCGCCGCCATGTGTTCACCGCCAACTTCGTCTACGACATTCCTTTCTTCAAAGACCGGAAGGGTTTTGTCGGATACGTGATTGGTGGATGGCAGATTTCGGGCATCCAGACCGCACAAACCGGACTGCCCGCCACTGTCGCTTCGAAGCAGTTGGTTGACCCGACGGGCATCGACTGCCTGGGACCGTCTCCCTGCGTGCTTCGTGCGAACCAGGTCGGCACTCCGAATACTGGCGACCAGAACCTGTACTCGAACTGGTTCAACGCCTCCATCTTCCCCGACATTTTGCCGGGACAGACCACTCCGCCTTCGGAGCGCCCCGGTGCGTTGCGCCTGCCTGGTTTCTGGCGCACGGACCTCGCAATGTTCAAGAACTTCAAGCTGACGGAGCGCTTCAACCTGCAGTTCCGCACCGAAGCGTTCAACGTCTGGAATCACCTCAACCCGATTTGCTGCGCATCGTTCTCGGAAAGCAGCACGTCGTTCGACAAGGTGACCTCGGCTCGCGATCCGCGCAACATGCAGTTCGCGATGAAGCTGGAATTCTAGAGCTCCATAGAGGCAAACACTTCGGGCCTGCCTTCACCGGCAGGCCCATTTTTATTTCCGTAGATTCACCCGCCAAATTTGCCCTGGCCAAACACCGCCCTGGGTGCGGCGTGTCACAGCCGAGTCGCGACAACGCTCCCTAGAATCCAAGAGCCTTCTTTTCGGAGTATGGCGGGCAAGCGGGAAACGAGATCCTTGGTCGTGGGAATCGACCAATGAGAAGCGCCCCGGCTTCGACCCGGGGCGCTTGTTGTTCGCCCACCGAAAGGAGGTGGTGTCTATGCGACAAACTAGGTTCAGAGTTGCAATTACGATCGACTATCGATTCGTCCTTGCGATTGCTTTCAGCCTGGTACTCGTACTAGGCACGGTGCTGCTGCTTAGAAAGTAGCAGCACAACCGCCGGGTCCATAAAACCGGCGGTTAACTCCAGATTCTATTTTACGCCCGGCGTCAAGGCTGACAGGAAAAGGAAAACACGGAGAGTCGAGGGCACGGAGGAAGCTCGTTGGAAAGCTTGGGGATCGACGCTGGCAGAAGCCCCTGTTACGAAAGGCGCGAGGGTGGGCAGTGGACCATTCACTCTTGGTAAAGTCGTGGTGTCAAAGTAAAGCCCGGCTCTCACCGGGCTTCTGTCAACTGTTCACCGCCCTCTGTCCACTAAAGAGAAGACATGTTCGACAAAAAGTCGGCATTCGCCTTGGTCTTGCTGAGCTTGTCGATCAGCAGTTCCATGGCTTCCACCGGACTCAGCGGGTTCAACACTTTTCTCAGCACCCAGATGCGCTGCAAATCTTCCTTCGGAATCAGCAGCTCTTCCTTACGGGTGCCCGAGCGCTGGATGTCGATCGCCGGGAAGACGCGCTTATCGACCAGCTTGCGGTCGAGGATGATTTCCATGTTGCCCGTGCCCTTGAACTCTTCGAAGATCACGTCGTCCATGCGGGAGCCGGTATCGATCAGCGCGGTGGCAATGATCGTCAGCGATCCGCCTTCTTCGATGTTGCGGGCCGCGCCGAAGAACCGCTTCGGTCGCTGCAGGGCGTTGGAATCGACGCCGCCTGACAGCACCTTGCCGCTGGGCGGAACGATGGTGTTATAGGCGCGCGCCAGACGCGTAATCGAGTCGAGCAGGATGACGACGTCTCTTTTGTGCTCAACCAGGCGCTTGGCTTTTTCGATCACCATTTCCGCGACCTGCACGTGGCGGGCGGCGGGCTCATCAAAGGTCGAGCTGATCACTTCGCCCTTCACTGAACGCTGCATGTCGGTGACTTCTTCCGGGCGCTCGTCGATGAGCAGCACAATCAGCACCACTTCCGGATGATTCGTCGTGATCGAGTTCGCCAGGTTCTGCAAGAGCATGGTCTTGCCGGTACGCGGCGGAGCGACGATCAGTCCGCGCTGGCCTTTGCCAACCGGCGTCAACAAATCCATGACGCGGGCGCTCGAGTTTTCGCGCGTCACTTCCAGCTTGATCCGCTCCTGCGGATACAACGGCGTCAGGTTGTCGAACAGAATCTTGTTGCGCGCTTCTTCGGGAGATTCGAAGTTGACCGCTTCGATCTTCACCAGCGCGAAATATTTCTCGCCTTCATGAGGCGGACGGACCTGGCCGGAGATCGTATCGCCGGTCTTCAGGTCGAACTTGCGTATCTGCGAGGGCGAGACGTAAATGTCGTCGGGACCGGGCAGGTAGTTGTAATCGGGCGAACGGAGGAATCCGTAGCCGTCGGGAAGGATTTCCAGTACGCCTTCCGCGAAGATGTGTCCTTCTTTTTCGCTCTGTGCTTGAAGAATTTTAAAAATAAGGTCTTGCTTGCGAAGACCCGAAGCGCCCGGAAGATCGAGCGTACGAGCTATGCGGGTTAGCTCGGTGATGTTCTTTTCTTTTAGTTCTGCGATGGTCATGTTCACCTACGGGGATTTTTCAATCGAAAGGGGGGTCGGAAGAAAGCCTTCTATGCACTGCGTGCACTGCGCGCCGAGCGGGAGGCGCGCTGTAGAAGCGAGCTTATGCAGCTCGCTTCTGCGCCTCAACGAAAACTTCCGGCTCAGACATTACTTCCTGGCGGTTCGAATCCGCGATCTTATTCAGGACGTCATTCATCGTCTCTGGAATCCGCGTATTCGGCCGATGGAACTTTCGGGTTGCCTTGGAGGCAAGCTGGCACAGCATATACCGATTACGCATGGTATGTAAAGCTTCGAAAACGAGATCAGAACGCATGTGTAGTTCTCCGATTTACTTGTCGTTGTTGTACTTAGCGTCTCCAGCTACTCATTAGACGCCAGTGAAGTACCTTTGTTGCGGACCCTTCATCCTTAATTTGTTTGATTTCAAACTAGGGCTGGATGGGAATACTGCTAACGACACGCTTAAGATGCCTTAGAGTATACCAAAGTTGCCAAATTTTAACCAACCCTAAACCATTGATTCTACAAGTCTTACAATTCTTTACATTGTTCAGAAATCACAATCGGCTGTCTTTTCGTCACGGGCCCGGCATTTTCGCTCGATTCGACGCATGGAAAGTGAGACCATCCGCCGATGCCTTCCACCTCCAGTTCCGCCACCCGCGCCATCCTCTTCGGCGGGCTTGCTTGCGGCATCCTTGATATTTCCCAGGCCTTCCTCGCCTGGGGACTTCTTATGAACGTTCCACCCATCCGAATCTTGCAGTCGGTCGCCAGCGGTTTGCTGGGACGGGCTTCGGTCCAGCTGGGTTGGAAGTCGGCCGTGCTCGGACTCTTCCTTCACTTCGTCATCGCATTCGGCGCCGCCACGGTCTATTGGATCGCCAGCCGCCGAATCCATTTCATGATCGACCACGCCCTGCTCGCCGGCGTACTTTACGGCGAGTGCGTTTACCTGTTCATGAATTTCGTCGTCGTGCCGCTTTCCGCCATCCACCGGTTCCCTAACTTCACTCTTCCCCACATCCTCACCGGACCGATCGGCCATGCCATCCTGGTCGGGCCGCCGATTGCGTTCTTCGCCCGAAAATATTCCAGCCGGGCCAGGGCTGCGGCCGCGTAACGGGACTGTTAACCCGAGTGCGTAACGCGAATTTCTATTTTCCGGAATCGCCCGGGGACTCTATCCATTTCGGGAAAGTTTCTGCCAAACTTAAGTGCATGTCGCTCTTGCGAAACGAGAACGACATGGCATAATTTCGCTCATCTTTTGCTTGAGGATAAAATGGCCCCGCTTCGTCTCCGTTTCCTTTGCCTGTTAACGCTCGCTTTCCTTCTTTGTCCCCTGGTTCGTGCCACCGATTTCCCGCCCATTTCCGATGAGGACATTAAGTTTAAGGAAGTTCCCGGCCAACCGGGTGCGCCAGCCGCGATCCTTTTCCATGAAGAGATTGATGATGACGCGAAGAACCACGACCACATGACGTATGAGCGGATCAAGATCCTCACCGAAGCAGGCCGCAGATACGCAACTGTCGTGCTTCCGTTTTATAGGAACTACTCAGACATCACGAACGTTAGTGGTCGCACGATCCATGCCGACGGCACCATCGTTCCTTTCGACGGCACCGTTCTCGACAAGATTATTTTCAATGAGCGTGGCAGGAAGTTAAAGACCAAGTCCTTCACTCTGCCCGATGTTCAGGTCGGCAGCATCATCGAGTATCGTTATTACTTCCGTTACAGCGATGAACGCCTCTTCGCGCCGCGCTGGGTCTTGCAAAACGAACTCTGGCAGAAAAAGATCCATTACAAGTTCATCTTTTACCCGATCAATCCTCCTTTCCACGAAGTCATCATTCAACATGGTCTCACTGCGAATGGCGTTTCCTGGAGTGCCAACGTACCGAAAGAACTGCAGCCCAAAGAACCCACGGCTCTCCCCGGTCGAGACGCATTCTACGAAGTGAACGGCAGCGACATTAAGGCATTCATTTCTGAGCCATTCATGCCGGATTCCGACCAGTTTAAGTACTACATCCACTTTTATTACGCGACCGCGCGTAATCAGGATGAATTCTGGAAACAGGAAGGAAAGTTCTGGAGCAAGGACGTCGAACATTTCCTCAGCAAAAATAACGGCGTTGCGCAGCAGGTATCTCAACTCGTCAGTCCCTCTGATACTCCCGAGCAGAAGGTCAAGAAGATCTACGATTTCGTCGCGCATCTCGACAACGACAGCTTCATGCCGCGTCGTACCGAACAGGAAATCAAGCTGCTGGGAATCAAGGACCGGGGCGCCTCTGACATTCTCCAACAGAAGAGCGGCGATCGCTTCGACATCACTCGACTCTTCGTTGCGATGGTGCGAGCAGCCGGAATTCCGGCGCGAATGATGGAAGTAACCTCACGGGAAGACAACTTTTTCGAACCCACGCTTCTGAGCGCAGACCAACTCGACGCTGAGCTCGCAATTGTGCAAATCAACGGCAAAGACGTCTTCCTCGATCCGGGCAGCAAATATTGTCCCTATGGAATGCTTGACTGGCGGCTCACCGCCACGAAGGGACTCGAGGAAACCGATCATGGCACGGCGATCGCTGATACCCCGTCGCCGGCCTATAACGATGCAGTTGTCGAACGAATCGGCAGGTTCGTGATGAACGACGACGGTTCTGTGGAAGGCAACATTCGCGTCGTTTACATAGGCCAGGGTGCCATAACCCACCGGCAGACAGCGATGAAAACAGACGATGCCGGCCGCAAGAAGGACCTTGAAGACGAGGTCAGAGCCTGGCTGCCGTCGGGAGCCGATGTGAAGTTGACTGTCGAGCCGGTGTGGGACGGATACACCAAGGATTTCAGCGCCCAGTTCCACGTGCAAACGAGCATGGCAGCCAATGCCGGCAAGCGTGTTTTGCTGCCTGGCCTTGTCTTTCAAGTGAACGACAAGCCTCGTTTCCCCAGCAATGAGCGCGTGAACGGTGTCTACCTTTATTATCCTTCCCGTGAAATCGACGAGGTCAGCATTACGATTCCCCAATCCATGGACATCGAGAATCTTCCGCAGAATGAAAATGTCCGTCGCGACTATGCACTCTATATAACGGAATGGTCCAGGCAGGCGAGGACGGTCACCGTAAAGCGCGATGTCGCCATGGGTGGTTTCGTGTTTCCGGTCACCGAGTACAAAGAACTGAAGGGGTTCTACGACAAGGTAAAAGCGGGTGACGACCAGCAGGCCGTCTTGAAGGTGAGCAGCAATGTCGTTGGCAAGTAAAGTTTCGCTATTCCTCCTGCTGACCGCCGCAGGTCTCCACGCCGGCACACCGAGCATCCCGGACTGGGTTCGGCAGGCTGCGGCTCAGCCGGTACCTGCGTACGATACGGAAACTAACGCTGTCGTTTTGCTGAACGAAGAAACGGACACCATCGTATCGCCTGATAATCACATTGAACATGTCAGGCGTGTGGTGAAGATTCTTCGTCCCGACGGTCGCAACGAAGGCTACCTGGCGGTCTGGGTAGGGCATGAGGAAAAGCTCGTCTCCGTACACGCCTGGTCTGTCGACGCTGCGGCTCACGAGTACGAACTTAAGGAGAAGGACTTCAGCGACCGGGGCAATGCCTCCTACGAAATGTATTCCGACATATTCGTGAAGTCGGCGACAGCGCCCGCCGCCGAGCCGGGTACGGTGATTGCTTTTGAGTACGAAATCCGTCGCCGAGACTACTTCAACGAGCTGAACTGGTTCCCGCAGGAAGACATCCCTGTACGGCGTGCCGTTCTCACCGTGCAGTTACCGGCCGGCTGGGAATTGAAGGAGTGGTGGTCAGGAATGGAGGCGGCTAAACCCACCAGCGCCGGATCCACCGGCTGGCAGTGGTTGAAGACTGATCTTCCAAGGATCGAGGACGAGCCCCACCGCCCCGCCATCGACGCTCTGGCCGGACGTTTGACGATCCAGTTCTACACCGAAACACATCCGTTGGGGACAGACTGGGCGGCCGTTGCCAAATGGGCCGCCGGACTCTTCCATACCTCGAGTGCAACATCACCGGAAATGGCTTCGAAGGTGCAGGAACTCTGTGCTGGAAAGACCGACTTCGATTCGCGGGTTCGGGCGTTGACGGAATTTGTTCAACGGGAATTCCGCTATTATGCGGTTGAAATAGGCATTGGCGGATTCCAGCCTCATCCAGCGTCCGAAGTCTTTCACCAGCGTTATGGTGACTGCAAGGACAAAGCGAATACCCTGGCTGCGCTGCTCTCGCTCGCCGGCGTTAAGTCGGAAATGGTGCTGATCGATACTCATCGAGGCGTCGTCCGAAAAGACTTGCCCAGCACTTATTTCAATCATGCAATCCTTGCCGTCGAATTGCCTGCTGATGTTCCGGACGACAGATATCCCGCGACCGTTACCACAAAAGCCGGTAAACGTTACGTAATCTTCGATCCAACCGACGAATGGATGCCGTTTGGGCACGTGCGCGCACAACTCCAGGAGAGCTACGCACTGCTCGTCACTGACTCAGGTGGTGAGTTGATCAAAGTTCCTATGCTGAAGCCAGACAGCAATCAACTGGTCCGGTCCGCGACGCTGCAACTCGGCGCGGATGGAGTTCTCACTGGCGAATTTCAGGAGAAGCTTACCGGCGACTTCGCAGAGCGCCTGCGCATGGAGGCCGAGTCGGCCAACCAGCAACAGCGAACACAACGCTACGAGCAGATGGTCAACAATTCCCTGAAGAACGCTTCCCTGCAAGGTCTGTCGTTCGATGGACTGCAAGCCCTGAATCAGCCCGTCGATATTCACTACAACATCACCGCCGACCGCTATGCTCAAGTGATGGGATCGATGCTGATCGTGCGTCCTCGAGTTCTTGGGGTGAAGACCATCCGTCTTGAGCGCAAGCCCCGCAAATATCCGCTCTTACTCAGTGGCGCTGCCTACGAAACCGATAGTTTCGACTTGCGAATCCCGCCCGGCTACGCCGTTGACGACAAACCCGACCCCGTCTCGCTCGACACCCCGTTCGCCAGTTACAAGAGCCACATCGAGGTAAACGAAAACAAGCTCCACTATTCGCGGGAATATGTGCTGAAGTCCCTGGAGATTCCAGCCGACAAGATCGAAGACCTGCGCGCCTTCGAGAACAAGGTCTCCGCCGATGAGAACGCCGCCGTTGTACTAAAGAAAATATCGAGTTCGCCGGGGCAGTAAGGTCGAGGAATGTAAACCAACGGCTCGGCGGAATGCTTTCATCACGGCATCGTTCAGCAAACGCTCTCCGCCACCCTTCTCCTTCGAGAGCCCCGTTGCACAACCACCATCCACCGCCCACTTTCCCATTCCGGAACTACTTGCCATCGTCAACTAACCAGTTGCTATATTTGTCAAGTCTGTAATTCTTACAATTCCCCCCTAACCATCTCATTCCAATGACAATATAATTTCCCCCGATTTGGCACTGCAGCCCCCGCCAAAGTTGTATCCTGAACTTATAGGCTGGTTTGGGGACATTTTCCCCATCCAGCCTTTCGCTTTTCCGGCCGTCGGTGACTCGGCGCCGGGTAACCCCTTTGTTTTCTTATATAGACCGCTAAACCGCCCGTAAGTCGTTGATTCTACGACTCCGGGCGTTTCGTTTTTGCGCATTTTTCAAACTCGGAAAGGAACCGA